>HBJMC02800__coassemble_99_pt1 | contig 82157 bp, 71 predicted proteins | sample HBJMC02800__metabat2_low_PE_014 | metagenome-assembled genome bin HBJMC02800 | reverse complement strand
TGATGGCGCCGTTGAGCATGAACTTCATGTTGCCGGTGCCGGAAGCCTCGGTGCCCGCCAGGCTGATCTGCTCCGACACTTCGGAGGCAGGCATCAGCCGCTCGGACAGGGTGACGCAGTAATCCTCCAGGTAGACGATGCGCAGTTTGCCGCGCACGGCGGGGTCGGCGTCGATCATCTGCCCCAGCTTGCAGATCATGCGGATCATCTGCTTGGCCATGTAGTAGCCCGGGGCCGCCTTGGCGCCGAAGATGTAGGTCTTGGGCGTGAACTCGGCGTTGGGATTGTTCTTGAGGTAGAGGTACTCGGCCGCGATGTTCAGCGCGTTCAGGTGCTGGCGCTTGTACTCATGCATGCGCTTGACCTGGCAGTCGAAGATGGAGTCGGGGTCGATCAGCTGGCCGGTGGCCTTTTGCAGATAGTTGGCAAAGAGGACCTTGTTCTCACGCTTGACCTGGCCCAGCTTTTCCAGCATGACGCTGTCGCCGGCGTACTTCTCGAACTTCTTGAGTTCGGCGGCGTTCTGTTTGAAGCCGTCGCCGATGGCCTCCTCCAGCAAATCGGTCAGGCCGGGGTTGGAAGCCAGCAGCCAGCGGCGGTAGGCGATGCCGTTGGTGACGTTCTTGAACGCCCTGGGCTTGAACAGGTAGTAGTCGTGGAAGACGCTGTCCTTGATGATCTCGCTGTGCAGCTTGGAAACGCCGTTGATGGCGTGGCAGACATAGGCGCAGATGTTGGCGGTGCGCACCTGGTTGTCGCCCAGGATGGCCATATAGTTGATCTTGCCGTAGTCGCCGGGGAAGGCCTTTTCCAGTTCGATGCGGCAGCGGCGGTCCAGTTCGCAGACGATCTGCCAGATGCGGGGCAGCGTGCTGCGGAAGATATCGGCGTTCCACTTCTCCAGCGCTTCGCTCATGACCGTGTGGTTGGTGTAGGCAAAGACCCGGCGGCAGATGTCGAAGGCGGTATCCCAGTCGTAGCTGCACTCATCCAGCAGGATACGCATCATCTCGGGGATGGCGACGGTGGGGTGGGTGTCGTTGAGCTGGATGGCGACCTTCTCGGGCAGGTTGTCCAGCGTGCCGTACTGGTTCAGATGGTTCTGCAGGATATCGGCAATGGAAGCGGCCGAGAAGAAGTACTGCTGGCGCAGGCGCAGGATCTTGCCCTCGGTGTGGTTGTCGTTGGGGTACAGGATCTTGGAGATCAGTTCCGCTGAAGCAGACTGGCTGATAGCCGTGTTGTAGTTGCCCGCGTTGAAGCTGCTCATGTCGAAGCTGGGCGCCTTGGCCTGCCACAAGCGCAGCTTGGAAACGCCCTGGCTGCCGTAACCGGCCACATACATATCGTTGGGCACGGCGATGACGGAGTTGTAGTTTTCGTACTTGACGTGATGGAAGCCGCCCTCCCAGGTCTCGATCGCCTGACCGTCGAAGCGGATCTCCTGGGCCTGGTCGGGGTGGGACTTGATCCACACCTGGCCGCCGGGCAGCCAGTTATCGGCCGTTTCCTGCTGCCAGCCGTCCACGATCTTCTGCTTGAAGATGCCGTACTCATACAGGATGGAATAGCCGGTGCCGGGGATGCAGTCGGTGGCCATGCCGTCCAGGTAGCAGGCCGCCAGACGGCCCAGGCCGCCGTTGCCCAGGCCCGCGTCGGGTTCCTGGTCGTAGATGGTATCGATCTTCACGTCGGCGTCAGCCAGCACGCTTTCCGCCACTTCGTTCAGGCCCAGGTTGAAGAGGCTGGTGCGCAGGCTGCGGCCCATCAGGAATTCCATGCAGAGGTAGTAGACCTGCTTTTTGCCCTCGCCCAGGACTTTGGACTGGAACCGCTTCTGGCGGTCCGACATGATCTGGCGGGTGATCGCCGCCAGGCAGCGGTAGATCTGATCGGCGGAGGCCATGTCCAGGGTGACGTTGCACTCGCTCATCAGGGTGTCTTTCAGCAGCTTTTCAAACTCGCGCTTGGTATATTTCAAAACCATTCTCTCCTTGCTTTTTGGTGTATGGAATCACGGATCACATTACCCGTTTAATGGCTGGCAGTCTCGCCATACTGATTATAGCCAAAATTGAACGTGTGCGCAAGAGATTTTTACCGGTTCCCCGGTGTTTTTTATACTTTTCCACAAAAAGGGCTTTTTCCAGGCGTCATTTTGTATTATAATATAGGTAAAATTCACCCCGGTTCCGCCCCTGCGCGGAAAATATGTAAACGGGAAGGAGCACAATTGTATGGGAATGGCTACCTCCAAGGTACGGCTGAATATCTGCGGTTCCAGTTACGTGGTCAATACCAGTGAGAGCGAAGACTACATGCAGAACCTGGCAGACCGGCTGAACCTGGATATGAACGAGATGATGGCGTCCTCCAACTCCGTCTCCATCACCACCGCCGCCGTGATGACGGCCCTGAACTACCGCGACGAGCTGGAGAAAGCCAGCGGCAGCGCCGACAATATGCGCCGCCAGATCAAGGACTACCTCGAGGACGCCGCCAGCGCCAAGATGGCCGCCGAGGAAGTGCGCCGCGAGAACGCCGCGCTGAAACGCCGCATCGACGACCTGGAGCGCCGCCTGCGCCGCTCCGAGAACAGCAAGGAGATGCCGTGAGCCGCCCGCTGGAGATCCTGGCCCCGGCAGGCAACCGCGAAATGCTTGGCGCCGCTGTTTTCAGCGGCGCTGATGCTGTTTATCTGGGCCTTACAGGATTCAACGCCCGCCGCACCGCCGGCAATTTCACCCCCGACGAACTGCGCGAGGCCGTCGCCTTCTGCCACGGGCGCGGCGTGCGCGTGCATGTGACGCTGAACACGCTTGTCTATGGCCGGGAACTGGCGGGTCTGGCCGACGCGGTGCGCGCCGTGGCCGAGGCCGGGGCGGACGCCGTGATCGCCGACGATCTGGCAGCCGCGCAGCTGGTCAAGGCCATCGCCCCCACGCTGCACCTGCACGGCTCCACCCAGATGAGCGTACATACCCCCGCCGGGGCCCGGGAGTTGGCCGCGCTGGGGTACGACCGGGTGATCCTGGCGCGGGAACTCTCTTTGGAGGAAATCCGGGAGGTCTGTGCCGCCAGCCCCATCGAATGCGAGGTGTTCATCCACGGCGCGCTGTGCATGAGCGTCAGCGGCCAGTGCATGATGAGCGCCTTCCTGGGCGGCCGCAGCGGCAACCGGGGCGCCTGCGCGGGCCCCTGCCGCCTGCCCTTCGACGCCGCCCCCGGGCTGGCGCCGGGCAAACCCGGCCGTGCCTGCCACCTGAGCCTGAAAGACATGGACCACATCCCCCACCTGCGGGAACTGCGCGACGCCGGGGTGGCCAGCGTGAAGATCGAAGGGCGGCTGCGCACGCCGGAGTATGCCGCCGCCGTGGTGACGGCCTGCCGCGCCGTGCGCGACGGGCTGCCCTACGACGAAGCGCTGGTGCGGGACATTTTCTCCCGCTCCGGCTTCACCGACGGCTACCTGACCGGCCAAAACGACGGCCGGATGTTCGGCGTGCGCACCGAGGCCGACGCCGCCGCGACCCGCGCCGCCACCCCCAAAGCGCGGGAACTGTTCCGCCGGGAACTGCCCCGCGTGCCGGTACAGTTTTCCGTTGCGTTCGAGGAGGAGGGCGTCAAACTGACCGCCAGCGACGAGGACGGCAACCGGGCGGCCGTCTACGGCAGCCAGCCGCCCCAACCCGCCCAGAAAGACCAGGCCCCCGCCATCGAGCGCGCCCTGGGCAAGACCGGCGGCACGCCGTTCCTCTGCCGTTCCGTCGCCCTGACGGGCACGCCGGGTTTTCTTCCGGGCAGCGCCTGGAACGAACTGCGCCGCGAAGCGCTGGACAAACTGCTGGCCCGGCGCATGGCGGTCCCGCCCCATGAAGTGCGGCCCTACGCGCCCCCGGTATTCCCCGCCCACCCTGTGGGGCGCGCCCCTGCGCTGGCGGCCCGCTTCCAGACCGCGGCCCAATGCCCGTCGGAAGCCGCCGGACGGCTGCAATGGCTGGTCTTCCCCATCGGGGAAGCGGACAAAGTCCCCGCCGCCTGGCGCAGCCGCACCCTGCTGGAACTGCCGCGGGTGAGTTTCGGCCCGCGCGAGGCGGAGACCGCCCGCCGCCTGGACGCTTTGCGGGGCGCCGGGTTCGCAGGGGCGGTCGCCAACAACATCGCCCACCTGGACCTAGCCGCGGGCTGGCCGCTGTACGGCGGCCTGGGCCTGAACGTGACCAACCCGATGTCCGCCGCCCGCTACGCCGCCCTCGGCCTGCGGGGGCTGCTGCTGCATCCCGAGACCGCCCTGGCCGCCATGGCGGAAGTGGCCCCCGGCGTGCCTACGGCGGCGCTGTGCTACGGGCACATCCCCCTGATGCTGACCCGCGCCTGCCCTTTGCGCAACGTGCGCAGCTGCGCCCAGTGCCCGGGCGGCGGCACGCTGCGGGACCGCAAGGGCCGGGATTTTACAGTGACCTGCTCGGCTCCCGGCGGCGCGGGGGTGCGCACCGTCTACAACCCGGTGCCGCTGTACATGGGCGACCGCCTGCGGGAACTGCCGGCGGACGTGGCCGTGGCCGCTTTTACCACCGAATCCCCGGCCCGCGCCGCCCAGATTTTGGACGCCCTTTTCGCGGGCCGCCCGTTTGACAGCGAATTCACCCGCGGGTTATACTATAATGACCCGTCGAAGCGGTGATTACTCCACTGATCCATCCATTTTTCCACATTGCGGCTCCGCGCCGCAAAGGAGGCCCCCATGAATGAAAAGCAAAAGTCCGGCCTGCTCCTGGCCCTTATCGGTGTGGCGCTGACGGCCGTAGCCCTGCGCCCGCCCAAAGCCCTGGTGCGCGTTTACCTGGCCGTCGAACAGGCGCTGGCCGTCTTTCTGGGCGTGCTGCTGGCAGCCGCCGGGATCGGCGGCCTGCTGGGCAATGCCGGCCCCAAGGCGGGCGGCAAGCCGGATTACACCATCGAATTTGACGAACAGGACTTCTGATCCCCAAAGGAGCGTTTTATGCAACCTTCCAAGACCGTCCGCTACAAGCTGCTGGACCCGCGCGCCAAGGCGCCGCTTTACGCCACGCCCGGCGCGGCGGCCGCCGACCTGTGCGCCCTGCTGGACGAGCCGCTGACCATCGCGCCCATGCAGCGGGTGCTGGTGCCCACGGGCCTGGCCATCGAGTTGCCCGGTCCCGACTGCGTGGCGCTGGTCTACGCCCGCAGCGGCCTTTCCATCAAGCACGGGCTGTGCATGGTCAACGGCGTGGGCGTCATCGACAGCGACTACCGCGGCGAACTGCGCGTGCCGATGGTCAACCTTTCGGACGCCCCCTACACCGTACAGCCCGGCGAACGGGTGGCGCAGCTGTGCATCGCCCCCGTATGGCAGGCGGCCTTTGTTCCCGTCGAAACGCTGACCGATACCGCCCGCGGCGCGGGCGGCTTCGGCTCTACCGGGACGGCATGAGGACAAGCGTTTTCCAAAATTTTCCAGTCTCGTGCCGCTGCGGCAGATTTCGACCGGCCCCCACCCTATAATGAAACACGAAAGGACCCCGCTATGGCTTTGATCCTCGCCTCCGGCAGCCCGCGCCGCCGGGAACTGATGGCGCTTATCACTCCGGATTACACCGTTGTGACCAGCGATGTGGACGAAAGCAAGATCGCGGCCGATACCCCCGCCCATCTGGCCCAGGCGCTGGCCACTGCCAAAGCCCGCGCCGTCGCCGCCCTGCGGCCCCGGGATACCGTCTGTGGTTTTGACACCGTGGTGGACTGCGGCGGCGAAGTGTTCGGCAAACCCCGCGACGAGGCGGACGCGCTGCGGATGCTGCGCGCGCTTTCGGGCCGCACCCACAAGGTGCACACCGGCGTGTGCATCTGCCGGGGCGCGCGGGCCGCGGCCACTGTGGAAACGACGATGGTGCAGTTCTCCCCCATCGCGGAGGAGGACCTGCTGGCCTATGTCCGCACGCCGGAACCCTACGACAAGGCGGGCGCGTATGCGATCCAGGGCCATGCGGCGCTGTGGTGCGCGGGCATTGCGGGGTGCTACTACAACATCATGGGGCTGCCGGTGCACCGCACGGCGCAGTTACTGCGCCGGTTCGGCTGAATCGCGGCGCGCAGCCCCCAAGTGAGGGAGCTGTGCATGAACCGCGTACAAGACTTTTTCAAACGTATTTTCAGGAGAATTCGCGCTATGTTTACCAAAGACATCGGCATCGACCTGGGCACCGCCAATACGCTGGTATACATGAAGGGCCGCGGCATCATCATGCGGGAGCCCAGCGTGGTGGCCGTGGACCCGCGCAGCGACGAGCTGCGGGTGCGCAGCGTGGGGCATGAGGCCAAGGCCGTGATCGGCCGCGCGCCGGGTTCCATCGTGGCCGTGCGGCCGCTGAAAGACGGCGTTATCGCCGATTTCGACATCACCGCCGCCATGCTGCAGAGCTTCATCCGTCAGGCCTGCGGCCGCAGCCTGTTCGCCCGGCCCCGGGTGGTCATCTGCGTGCCCTCCGGCGTGACCGAGGTGGAGCGCCGCGCCGTGCGGCAGGCCGCCGCCAAGGCGGGGGCCCGTCAGGTCACCGTCATTGAGGAACCGATGGCCGCGGCCATCGGCGCGGGACTGCCCACCACCGAGGCTGTGGGCAGCATGATCGTGGACATCGGCGGCGGCACGGCGGAGGTGGCCGTCATCAGCCTTTCGGGCATCGTGGCCAGCCGCAGCGTGCGCTGTGCCGGGGACGCCCTGGACCAGAGCATCATCGCCTTCATCAAGCGCAAGTACAACCTGCTGGTGGGCGAACGCACCGCCGAGCAGATCAAGATCGAGATCGGTTCCGCCTGCCCCCAGGACCCGGAGACCAGCATGGAGATCAAGGGCCGCAACCTGGTGGACGGCCTGCCCAAAGACATCCTGATCCGTTCCGAGGAAGTGCGGGAGGCCATGAACGAAAGCCTGCTGCGCATCGTGGACGCCATCAAGGACACGCTGGAATGTACGCCGCCGGAACTTTCCAGCGACATCATCGACCGGGGCATCATGCTCTCGGGCGGCGGGGCGCTGCTGCGGGGCCTGGACACCCTGATCCAGAACGAGACCGGCATCACCGTCCATGTGGCCGAAAGCCCGCTGGACTGCGTGGTGCTGGGCGCGGGCGCCGTGCTGGATGACCCCGAACTGGCGGGCCGCCGGAAAGAAGAACTCAGCTATCTCTAAACGATCCGTCGCCACAGGGCGGCAGCCATCTGGCTGCCGCCCTGTTTTTGTGCCCGGTGGCGGCAGCATGGACGCCAAAAGTAAAGGGAACCTGTTTCCAGGTCCCCTGTCACGTAGCGGGTATCCAGTTTTGCTCTCGGGGCAAGCCGGCCGCCGGAGCGTAATATTTTCGCGGTCAGCAACTACGGGGCAACCAATAGCCGCTTTCTTGTGGGAACAGCCGCGTCGTAAACTTGCCGGCAGGCGCCATGGCGTGCGGCACTTTGTACTTGCCGCCTACGGGCAAATGCAGTATAATAACAATGTATTTTTGTAAGTATCTGCCGCTTTTGTGCGGCTTTGCGAAAGGAAGGCATGCTGTATGTCCGCATTTATTCCCCTTTCCGTTCCCAACTTCGGCGCGCGGGAGGCGGAACTGGCCGGGGAGGCCATCACCTCCGGCTGGGTGTCCACCAGCGGCGGCAAAGTCACCGAGTTTGAGGAATCCCTGGCCCGCTACCTGGGCGTGGAGCGCGCCGTGGCCTGCAACGCCGGGTCCAGCGCGCTGCATCTGGCTGCCATGGCCGCCGGGATCGGCCGCGGCGACGAGGTCATCGTCCCCACCCTGACGTTTATTGCCGCCGTCAACCCGCTGACCCGCTATGTGGGTGCCGAGCCGGTGTTCATCGGCTGCGACGATTCCCTGTGCATCGACCCCGACGGGGTGGACGAGTTCTGCCGCACCCGCTGTGAGACGCGGGACGGCAAACTGTACAACAAAGCCACCGGCGCCCATGTGAAGGCGCTGGAAGTGGTGCACGTGTTCGGCAACATGGCCGACATGGCCCGCCTGACCGGGATCGCCCGCCGCTACGGCCTGATCCTGATCGAAGACGCTACCGAGGCCCTGGGCACCCGCTATACCGACGGCCCCTTTGCCGGGAAATACGCCGGTACCATCGGGGACATCGGCTGCTACAGCTTCAACGGCAACAAGATCATCACCACCGGCGCGGGCGGCGCGGTGGTCTCCAACCATCCCGACTGGCTCGAACACGCCAAGCACCTTTCCACCCAGGCCAAGACCGACCTGCTGCAGTTCCTGCATGACGAGGTGGGCTACAACTACCGCATGACCAACGTGCAGGCCTGCCTGGGCCTGGCCCAGCTGGAACGGCTGGAAGGCTTCATCGAACACAAAAAGGCCCTGTACGACCACTATGTGGCCCGTCTGGACGGCGTGCAGGGGCTGCGCATCCTGCCTTTCCGCACCGGGGACGCGCGCCCCAACCGCTGGTTCTTCAGCCTGTACCTGAAGGATTCCGGCCTGGACCGGGACGCGGTGATCGAAGCGCTGCAGGCCCGGGGCATCCAGACCCGGCCGGTGTGGGCGCTGATCCACGAGCAGGCGGACTACCCGCGCAACGAGGCCTACTGCCTGGACAAAGCCCAGGACTACCGCCAGCACATCGTCAATCTGCCCTGCTCCACCAACCTTTCCCTGGAGGACTGCGAGCGGGTCTGCCAGGCCGTGCTGGACCTGTAACACCACGAGAGGGGGACCACCCTTTGATCCAAGTAGAAGAGCTGTACCTGGCGCCGGACGCCACCGTGCTGGAAGCCCTGCGCAAGCTGGACCAGACTGGCCAGCGCATCCTGTTCATCGCGCCCCAGGGGCGGCTGGAAGCCGTTGTCACCGACGGCGACATCCGCAAGTTTTTCCTGCGCGGGGGCACGCCGGACCAGCCGGTGCAGCTGGCCGCCAACTACCACCCGCTGAGCCTGCCCATCGCCGAGCGGGGCCGCGCCCGGGAAGTGCTGGAACGCCACTGCATCGACGCGCTGCCGATCCTGGACAAGCGCGGCGTCATCACCGACATCGTCTTTGCCCGGGGCCTGGATGTGGACAACCGTAAACACACCGACATCCCGGTGGTCATGATGGCGGGCGGGCTGGGCACCCGGCTCTACCCGTACACCAAGATCCTGCCCAAGCCGCTGATCCCCGTGGGGGAGCAGCCCATAGCCGAACTGATCATGGACCGCTTCCGGGATTTCGGCTGCCGGGATTTCACGATGATCGTCAACTATAAACGCGGCATGATCAAGTCCTATTTTTCGGAACTGGAGAAGGACTACGCCATCCATTTTGCCGACGAGGACGTGTTCATGGGCACCGGCGGCGGGCTCTGCCTGCTGAAAGACAAGCTCCGCTCCCCCTTCTTCTTCACCAACTGCGATACGCTGCTGGACGTGGATTTCGGGGATCTGTACGAGTTCCACAAAAACAACGGCAACCTCATCACGATGGTCTGCGCCTTCAAGCATTACACGGTTCCCTACGGTGTGGTGGAACTGGGGCAGGACGGGAATATCGCCGCCATGCGGGAGAAGCCGGAACTGGATTTCCTGACCAACACCGGCGTCTACGTGGTGGAGCCCCGGGTGGTGGAGGAGATGCGGGACGGCGAAGCGATCGGCTTCCCCGACGTGATCGACCGCTACCGCACCGCCGGGGAAAAGATCGGCGTCTACCCCATCGGGGAAAACAGCTGGATGGATATGGGCCAGCTGGAAGAACTGGAAAAAATGCGCCGCAAGCTGGAAAACCAGTCCTGACCACAGAAAGGAGGGCCTCATGCCCGTAATGATCATTGCCGAAGCAGGCGTCAACCACAACGGCGACCTGGCGATGGCCAAGGAGATGGCCCGCGCCGCCAAAGAATGCGGCGCCGACATCGTCAAATACCAGACCGCGGTGCCGGAACTGGTGGTGAGCAAGTTTGCCGAGAAGGCGGAATACCAGAAGCAGACCACTGACGCGGCCGAGAGCCAGCTGGAAATGATCCGCAGGCTGCATTTTTCCTTTGAAGGGCACCGGGAACTGAAAGAATACTGCGATTCCATCGGCATCCAGTATCTGTCGGCCCCCTTCGACATCCCCAGCGTGCGGTTCCTGGGCACGCTGGGCCTGCCGCTGCTGAAGATCCCCTCGGGCGAGATCACCAACCTGCCCTACCTGGAGGAAGTGGCCAAACTGCACACGCCCGTGCTACTTTCCACCGGGATGAGCACCCTCAATGAGATCACCGACGCCCTGGCCGTCCTCGATGACGGCGGCTGCCCCGAAGCCACCGTGCTGCACTGCAACACCCAGTACCCCACCCCCTATGCAGACGCCAACCTGACCGCCATGCTGGAACTGTTCGACCAGTTCGGCCTGCCGGTGGGGCTTTCGGACCACACGCCGGGCTGGGAGTGCGACGTAGCCGCCGCCGTGCTGGGCGCTTCGGTCATTGAAAAACACTTCACGCTGGACAAGGATCTGCCCGGCCCCGACCAGAAGGCCAGCCTGGACCCCGCTGAGTTCAAGGCGATGGTGGACGCAGTGCGCCATGTGGAAGCTGCCCTGGGCGACGGCCACAAGCACCTGACGGCCAGCGAGGCCCCCAACCGCGCGGTGGCCCGCAAGAGCATCGTGGCGGCGCGGCCCATCGCTGCCGGGGAAGTGTTCACGGCGGACAACCTGACCACCAAGCGCCCCGGCGACGGCGTCAGCCCCATGCGCTGGTATGAAGTGCTGGGCAAGACCGCCAAACGGGACTTTGCCGAGGACGAGAAGATAGAACTGTAAATGTGCAGGTTCCCTTTTTGTGAGAAAGGGATTAAAGAACTTTTTTCCGCAACCGCGCCGGAGCGCGGTTGCCATAGAGTATTTTGAGGGGAAGGCAGGAGATCTCGCCTATGTCGCAACGAACGATCTGCGTCGTGACCGCCACGCGGGCGGAATACGGGCTGCTGCGGCCGGTGATCCGCAGGCTGGCGGCCGATGCCGGGCTGCGCCTGCAGCTGGCCGTGACCGGCGCGCACCTCTGCGCCCGCCTGGGTTCGACGGTCCGTGAGATCGAAGCCGACGGCGTGCCCATCGCGGCGCGGCTGCCGGTCTTTTTGGAGCAGGACGGCGAGCCGGTAGCCCGGACCATCGCCCGCACGCTGACCGTTTTCGACGAATATTTTGCGGCCCACCGCCCCGACGCGGTGCTTTTGCTGGGCGACCGCTTCGAGATCTTCGCCGTGGCTGCGGCTGCGGCGGGGCGGCATATCCCCATCGCCCATATTTCCGGCGGCGACGTGACGCTGGGCGCTGCCGACGAATACTACCGCCACTGCATCAGCAAGATGGCGGCTTTGCATTTTCCCTCCTGCGCCGACAGCGCCGCACGGCTGGCGCGCATGGGCGAGGAACCGGGCCGGATCTTTTGCGTCGGCGGCCTGGGGGACGAGAATATCCGCACTCTGCCCAAAATGACGCGGCAGGAACTGTGCGCTTCCACCGGGTTCGACCTGATGCAGCCTTTCGCGCTGGTCACCTACCACCCCGAGACCAGCGCCGGCGCGCCGGACCCTGCGGTGCAGGCCGAAGCGCTGTGCACCGCCATGGCGGCGGTGCCGGGGGTGTTCTGGCTCATCACCGGCTCCAACGCCGACGCGGGCGGCCAGGTCTGCACCCGCAAAATGCAGGAATTTGCCGCCGCCCGCCCCGAGCGCGCCGGGTTCATCCAGAGCCTGGGGCTGCGCCGCTATCTTTCTGCCATGCAGTATGCCGCGCTGGTGGCGGGCAATTCCTCCTCCGGCGTGGTGGAGACCCCCACCTTCGGCGTGCCGACGGTGAACATCGGGCAGCGGCAGACAGGGCGGCTGCTCTGCGCCAACGTGCTCTGCTGTCCGGCCGACGCCCCCGCCATTGAGGAAGCCCTGCGCACGGCTTTGACCCCGGCGTTCGCTGCCAGGGCCAGGACCGCCCGCAGCCCCTACAACGGCGGCGATACCAGCGGCAAGATCTGCCGCGTGCTGCGCCGCTTTGATTTTGCCTGCTGCAAAACCTTCTATGACGGCCCCGTGCCGGAATTTGATCCCCAAAGGAGCGTGTTTGAATGAAACTTCTCATCGTCGGTCTCGGCAGCATGGGCAAACGCCGCGCCCGGCTGGCAAAGGGCCTGGACCCTGCCGTGGAGATCGCGGGCGTGGACAGCGCCGAGGCCCGCCGTGCCGAAGCCAGGGACCTGGGCCTTGTGCATGACGCCTGGGCTTCCATTGGGGAAGCGGTGGCCGCGGCCCGGCCCGACGCGGCGCTGGTCTGCACCGCGCCGCTCTCCCACGCGGCCATCATCAGCGAACTGCTGGACCATGACCTGCCGGTGTTCACCGAACTGAACCTGGTGCGCGACGGCTATGCCGGGAACACGGCCAAGGCCCGGGCCAAGGGCCTGCCGCTGTTCCTCTCCTCCACGATGCTGTACCGGCGCGAGACGCAGTACATCAAGCAGAGCGTGCAGCGCTTCGGCAAACCCGTCCACTACATCTACCACATCGGCCAGTACCTGCCCGACTGGCACCCCTGGGAGAATTACCAAAACTTTTTCGTGGGCAACGCCCGCACCGGCGGCGTGCGGGAGATCCTGGGCATCGACCTGCCCTGGCTGCTGGACGCTTTCGGGGAAGTGGAACAGATGAGCGTACAGACCGATTCCATCAGCGGCCTGGGCCTGCCCTACCCCGACTGCGCCACCCTGCTGCTGCGCCATAAAAGCGGCGCCCAGGGCGTGCTGGCGGCGGATGTGGTCTCCCCCAAAGCGGTGCGCAACTTTGAATGCTTCGGCGACGGGCTGCACCTGTTCTGGGAGGGCAACCCCAAGGCGCTCTATGCGTTCCGGGACGGCGAAAAGCAATTCGTGGACACCTATGCCAGCTTTGAACACGACAGCCGCTACAGCGACAACATCGTGGAGAATGCCTATGTGGACGAACTGGCCAACTTCTTCGCGGTGCTGCGGGGCGAAGAGGCCCCCCGCTGGAGCTTTGAGAAGGATCTGGCGGCCATCGACCTGATGGACCGGGTCCAGGCTGCCGGGGAACGGTAAGGAGGGCGCGCATGGCCGCACAGCGACTGGATCCGGAACAATGGCCCCGCCGGGAAGTCTACCGCTTTTTCTCGGGGATGCAGAACCCCTTCTACATGGTCACTTTCCAGCTGGACGTGACCGAACTGCGCGCTTATACCAAACAAAACGGGCTTTCGTTTTACTACGCCCTGGTCTGGCTGTGCACCGAAGCCTGCAACGAGGTGGAGGCCTTCCGCCTGACGCTGCGCGGCGGCGAGGTGTGGCGGCTGGACCGGCGGGACCCCAGTTTTACCGACCTGGCCCCCGGCAGCGAGGTGTTCCACATCGTCACGCTGCCCGCCGGGGACGATCTGACAGCCTTCTGCCGCGACGCCGCCCGCAAAAGCCGGGCGCAGACCGGCTTTATCGACGCTGCGGCGGAGACCGGCGCGCTGATCTATTTTTCCTGCCTGCCCTGGGTGGAACTGACCGCCCTGACCAACGAGCGCAACACCGATCCCGACGACGCGGCGCCCCGCATCGCCTGGGGCCGCTATGCGGAACGGGACGGACGGCTGATGCTGGGGCTTTCGCTGGAAGTGAACCACCGCCTGATCGACGGGGTGCATATCGGCCGGTTTGCCCAGGCGCTGGAACGGCGGATCGCCGCTCTGGCCGCCCGCTGACCCGCCGGTTGCCCCGTCCGGCAGCGCCGCTTCCGCGCATGCCTGCGAATTGACGTTTAAGGATGTGACCGTATGCAGACTTTGACCGCGCTGTTCATCGGGCTGGGCTCGATCGGAACGCGCCACCTGAACAATCTGGCCGCCCTGTGCGAAGCCCGCGGCTGGGCGCTGCAGGCCGATGCGCTGCGCAGCGACCCCACCCGCCCCCTGCGCCCCGGCGCGGCGGAACGGCTCCGCGCCCAGTATACCGACGCGGCGCAGCTGCCCCCGCGGTACGACCTGATCTTCATCACCAACCCCACCAGCCTGCACGCCGAGGCCCTGCGCGCCGTCTACGGGCGCGGCGGCGCGCTGTTCATCGAGAAGCCGATCTTCTCGGCAGAACAGACCGGGCTGGATCTGCGCGCCCTGCTCCCCGCCGGGCAGAAAGCCTATGTGGCCGCGCCCATGCGCTGGTGCGGCACCATGCTGGCGCTGAAACAGCTGCTGCCCAAACTGCGCCCCTACTGCGCGCGGGTCATCTGTTCCAGCTACCTGCCCGACTGGCGCCCCGGCGTGGATTACCGCACGGTGTACAGCGCCCGCAAAGCGCTGGGCGGCGGCGTGACCATCGACCTGATCCACGAGTGGGATTACCTGGTGGACCTGTTCGGCGTGCCCGAGGAGCTGTACAACCTGCGGGGGACTTATTCGGAACTGGAGATCGACTCCGACGATCTCTCGCTCTACATCGCCCGCTACCCGCACCTGCTGGCGGAGGTGCACCTTGACTACTTCGGCCGCGGGTACCGCCGTTCCATCGAACTGTTCTGCCGCGACGGCAGCGTGGTGGCCGATTTTGGCGCCGGCACGCTGACGATGCCGGACGGCGCCGTGCAGCCGTATGAGGAGCCGGTAAACCGCCGTTATGAGCGGGAGATGGAATATTTTGTGGACTACGCGCTGGGGGACGCCCCGGCCAGCTGCAACCCGCCGGAACTGGCGCTGCAGGTACTACAACTGACGTTGGGAGAGAAATGATATGGACCGTCTGCTCATCACCATCTGCGGCCGTGCAGGCAGCAAGGGATTCAAGAACAAAAACCTGAAGGTATTCTGCGGCCAGCCGCTGGTGTACTATTCCCTCAGCGCGGCGGAACTGTTCTGCCGCGCGCACCCCGAACTGCACATCGACCTGGCGCTGAACACCGACAGCGAGGACCTGGCCCGGCTGGTGGCCGCCCGCTACCCTGAGGTGGTCTACCTGCCCCGGGGCGAGGAACTGGGCGGCGACGCCGTGCCCAAGATGGCCGTCTACCAGGACAGCCTGCGCCGCATGGAGGCACGCACCGGCCAGCCCTACGACTGGCACATGGACCTGGACATCACCAGCCCCCTGCGCACCGCCGCCGACATGGAAAACGCCTTTGCCCTCAAGCAGTCGCGGCCGGACCTGGACCTGGTGTTCAGCGTGTGCGAGGCCCGCCGCAACCCCTGGTTCAACATGGTCAAAACCGTGGGCGACCATGTGGAACAGGTCAACCGGAGCGAATTCACCGGCCGCCAGCAGGCCCCCGCATGTTTTGACGTGAACGCCTCCATCTATGTGTTCCGCCGCGATTTCCTGGCGGGCAATACCGACGGCCTGCTCTGGCGGGGCAAGATCGGCGCCAGCGTCATGATGGATACCGGCATCATCGACATCGACTCGGAGCACGACTATCTCCTGATGGAAGCCATCGCGGCCCATCTTTACCAGCGATTCCCTGAATTTGCGGCGGTGCGGGACAACATCCGCCCTGCGGAGGCCCTATGATCCAGATCTCCACTTTGCGAAAACGTCAGCGGCAGAATCTGCTACTGGCGTTTCTGCTGTCCCTGGCCGTGGTGCTGGGGGCCTATGCCCTGCTGGGCTTCCTGCCCTTCGGCGACGGCACCCTGCTCACCGGCGACTTGAACGGCCTGTACGTCAACTACATCACCGACATGTGGCGGCGGGTGCGGCAGGGCGGTTTCGGGTACAGTTTTTCCAAGCTGGCGGGCGGCAGCACGCTGGGGCTGTTCGCCTATTACATGAACAGCCCGTTCAACCTGCTGTACCTGCTGTTCCCCGTGCGGGCCATCCCCCTTGCGGCCCAGCTGATGTTCGCGCTGCGCACGGCCCTGACCGGCGTGACGGCCTGTTTCTATCTGGGGCGGCATTTTGAAAGCGCCTCCCGCCTGCTGCCCGGGCTGAGCCTGGGCTACAGCCTGTGCGCCTTCTGTGTGGCGTACAGCCAGAACATCATCTGGATGGACGTGGTGCTGCTGGCCCCGCTGCTGCTGTGGGCCGTGGACGAACTGATCCGCCGGGGCCGCCACTGGCCGCTGACCCTTCTGGTGCTGGCGGCGGCGGTGCTCAACTTTTATACCGCGTGGGAAGTCTGCCTGTTCTGCCTGCTGTATTTCTTCTGGCAGTGGACCGCAGGCCCCCGGACCGGCAGCCTGCCCCGGCGGTTCGGCCTGTTCGCCGTTTCGGGCGCGCTGGGCGCAGGGCTGGCCGCCTTCCTGCTGGTCCCCGCCCTGCTGGAAGTCGAGGAGAGCAAAGGCAGCCTGTTTGCCATGGCCTTCTCGCTGACGCCCCTCTTTGATTTGTCCGAACTGCCCTACCGGCTGTTCTTCGGCAACTTTTTCTGGAACGATGTGACCGGCGCGCTGCCCAACCTCTACTGCGGCGTTTTCTGCGTAGCGCTGGCCGTTCTGTACTTTGCCGGGAGGTTCCCTGTGCGGGAGAAGATCGCTTCGGCGCTGATTCTGGCCGTCCTGCTGCTGAGCTGCTGGGTGGAAGGGCTGAACCTGATCTGGCACGGGTTCAAGGAGCCGGTGTGGTTCCCCTGCCGGTTCAGCTTCCTGATCAGCCTGTTTTTGCTGGTGCTGGCGGGGCGGGCGCTGCTGGCTGCGCCGGGGACGGCGGGCGGCAAAGCGCTGGCCCTCGCCGCAGCCCTGGGCCTTGTGTGGTGCGCCGGGTACCGGCTGGTATCGGGTGAGACCTTCTCCCTGTTCAAGCTGGCGGCGGCCCTGCTGCTGTTCGCGGCCACGCTGGGCGCGTTCCTGCTGCTGCGGTCGCGGCGGCGGATGCTGGCCCTGGCCGGGGCCGTGGGCTTCACGCTGCTGTGCGCCGCGGATATGGGCGCCAACACCGTGCTGGCCCTGCGCAAGTTCGAAAGCTACACCGCCAGCGGCTTCACGCAGTTCTACGACGAGAACAGCGCCGCTGTGGCGGCCATCCGCGCACAGGACGGCGGCCTGTACCGCATCGAGAAAAACTTCCGCCGCACCCTCAACGACCCCATGCTGCTGGGCTACTGGGGCATCAGCCACTATTCCTCCACCAAGGCCAGCACCGCCAAGGAACTGCTGGAATCCCTGGGGTATGTGAACTCCTCGATCTACGGCTGGGGTTCCACCGCCGTGGCGGACAGCCTGCTGGGCATCCGCTACCTGTACAGCGACGGCAGCCGGCCGGTACCGGGCCATTACCGGCTTTTGCAGACCGATACCGCGCTGGCGGTCTATGAAAACCCCTACGCCCTGCCGCTGGCCTTCGTTGGCAGCAGCGCCGCGCTGGACGTAGCCCTGCCGGGGGCGGACGAAGCAGAGAACACCTTTGCCCTGCAGAACCAGATGCTCACCGCCCTGGCGCCGGGCAGCAGCGAGCCGCTGCAGGCGGCGGACATCGCTTTTGCGGAGAGCGGCCAGGGCATTGCGCTGACCTTCACCCCGGCCTGCGACGGCCCCTGTTACCTCGCCATTCCCGATCCGGACGAAGCGCTGCCTGCCGATGTGCGGGTCAACGGCACGCTGATCGGCGAATATTTCACGATGGATTCCCTGGGCGGCGTGATGCCCCTGGGCACCTTTGCCGCCGGGGAGCCGGTCAGCCTCTATCTTGGTTTTGCCGGGGATGCCGAAGCCCGCGCCGCCATCCAGATCTACAGCCTGGACGGCGCGGCGCTTTCCGCCGCGGTGGACACGCTGCGCAGCGGCGCACCCGAGGACCTGGCCATTGAGGAAGGCGGGCGCATCGCCTGCACGGCCACCGCTACGGCGGAACGCGACCTGCTGGTGCTGCCCTTCGCCTGGGAGGACGCCGGCCACTGGCAGCTGACGGTGGACGGCGAGGCGGCCCCGCTGGAACGGGTATTCGGCGGCATGATGGGCGTGCGCCTGACCGAAGGCAGCCACACCGTGCGCCTGCAATACCGCCACCCCGGCCTGCAGGCGGGTCTGGCCCTTACGGCCCTGTGCGCCGCGGCCGGCCTGCTCTGGTATTTGCGGGCGCGCCGCGCCCCGCAGCGAAAGGAGGCCCGCCCATGACCGACCGCGCCATGGAACTGATCGTATGCGCCGGGCAGACGCTGCTGGAAAACGGCGGCGAAGTGTTCCGCGCCCAGCAGACCATGGAGATCATGGCCCGCAGCCTGGGGGTGGAGGGCTTCCATGTCTATGTATTGACCAACGGTATTTTTGCCTCCGCCCGGGGGCAGGACGGCGGCAGCGTCAACCTGGTGCGCCATGTGCCGCTGACCTCGATCCACCTGGGACGGGTGGAGGCCGTCAACGAACTTTCTCGCGAACTGGCCGGGGGGCAGCTGGACCTGGACGGGGCGCAGCAGCGGCTGGCCCGGGCCCGGGCGCTGGAAGAGACCTCCCCCGGAGCCGAACGGCTGGCCTGCATGACCGGCAGCGCCTGTTTCGCTTTCCTGTTCGGCGGTACGCTGCCCGAGGTGCTGGTGGCTGCGGCGGCCGGTCTGGCGGAGTCCCTGCTCTGCCAGCAGTTCGGCAAACGCCGCATCAACCGTATCTTTACCGACATCGTCGCTGCCTTTCTGACGACGATGCTGGCTTTGTGCGCCAGCCGCCTGCTGCCCGCACTGGACGTGAACACCACCACCATCGGCGCGCTGATGGTGCTGACGCCCGGCGTCTCACTGACCATGGGCATCCGGGACATCCTGAATGCCGATTATCTTTCGGGGGCTATCCGCCTGTTGGACGCTGTGCTCATAGCGGGCAGCCTGGCCTGCGGCGTGGTGCTGGGCTGGCTGGCCGCCCGTGGACTGGGGGTGCTGTTATGGTAGATACCTTTCCCATGGACGCCGCGATCCAGTTTCTGGTGGCCATCGTCGCCACCATCAGTTTCAGCGTCACCTTCCGCGTCCCCGCCCGCCATTACCTGCCCTGCGGCCTTACCGGCGCCGTGGGCTGGCTGGTCTACATCGTCTGCCTCCAGGTGTTTGCCATGAGCGCCCCGGTGGCCACGCTGGTGGCTGCCCTTCCCCTGACAGCCTGCGCCCGTTTTTTTGCCGTCCGCCACAAGGCGCCGATCACGCTGTTCCTGTTGTGCGGCATCTTCCCGCTCGTTCCCGGCGCCGGGATCTATTATACGGCCTACTACTTTTTGCGCAATGACCGCGCCCTGTTCGTGAACCGGGGCGTGGAAACGCTGAAAATCGCCGTAGCGCTGGCACTGGGCATCACGCTGGTGTGCAGTATCCCCCGCAAACGCCCCCATCCCTGACCTTCCTGTTCCCGACCGGGCCTGCCGCCCGGTCTTTTTTTTGCAGTTCCAGGACCGTCGCGGCACGGCAAAAGGGCGGCGGGCCCCGCCCGCCGCTCTGCCCCGCTCACTCCGTAGGGTATTCCAGTTCGGTCTCTGCCGCGGCAGCCTGGGCGTCCGTCTCTTCCCCACCCTCTGCCGGGGCGCTTTCCTCCTCTGCCGGGTCTGTTTCCGCCTGCGCGGCCGCCGCCTCGGCGCTGGCCTTGGCCGCCGTCACCAGGCCTGTGACCTCGCCGGACGGCTTTTGCAGCAGATAAGCGCCGACCGCCTTCGCTTTATAGACCAGCAGCACGCAGTAGGTATCCTGGTCATCGGTGGAAAGTTCCGGGCACAGCAGCGTCCATTTTTCCACCGTTTTCCCTTTGTAGTCCGACAGGTCCAGGCCGCTCTCCTGCACGACCTGGTTAAAGGCCGTAAAGCTGTCGTCCCACTTTTTGGGGATCTTGACCTTATCGACCGCTGCCGTGGAAAGGTCCGTCCCGAACCCGTAGCCGGTGAAATAGGTGCCGATGTCCTGGGTCGTCTCGATCCCCGGCGCGGCTTCAGCGCTGGCCGTGACCGCGTCGCCGGTGAAATGCGCCGCGGCCGCTACCGTACCGCACAGGCATACCGCACACAGGGCAAGCGCGCCCGCCTGCCGCAGCCCGGGTTTTGTTACCGTGAATAAAAACATAAGCGCAGCCCCCTTGTCTTTGTTCCATGCAACCATATGCAGCGGCAGGCCGCGCTATGCGGGCCAAGGGGCGCGGGCGGAAATTTTATAGTTTTTTTCAAAAGTTTTCACAATTTCGCCACGCCGGCAAGGTATTGTGATACAATAAGAAGTGTGAAAAAGGAGGCCGACCTTATGGCAAAGATCCTGATCGTCGACGATGAACCGCGGATCCGGGACCTGATCCGCGAACATTTGCAGCACGCCGGTTTTACCTGCGAGGAGGCGGGCGACGGCACCGCCGCACTGAGCGTTCTGTCCCAGGGGGGGATCGACCTGGTGATCCTGGACATCATGATGCCGTTTATGGACGGCATGACCTGCCTGCGGGAGATGCGCACCCGCAAGATCCTGACGCCGGTCATCATGCTGACGGCCCGCAGCGAGGAATATGACAAGCTGGCCGGGCTGGAAGGCGGCGCTGACGATTACGTGGTCAAGCCGTTTTCCCCGCGGGAACTGGTAGCCCGCGTCAAGGCCGTGCTGGGCCGCACCATGCCCAAAGGCGACAGCCGGCAGGGTCGGTATCTTTTCGGGGATCTGAGCATCGACACCGCCAGCCACACCGTCAAAGTGGCCGGAAAGGAAGCGCCCCTCACCCCCAAAGAGTTTGACCTGCTGGTCTTTCTGGTCAGCAACAAGGGCATCGCCCTGAGCCGGGAGAAGATCCTGCAAAAAGTCTGGAACTATGATTATTACGGCGAGGACCGCACGGTGGATACCCACATCAAGATGCTGCGCGGCCATTTGGGTCCCTGCCGCAAATATATCGTGACAGTCTGGGGCATCGGGTACAAGTTCGACCCCGACGCGCTGTAAAACCGTAAAAGGAGTGCGGACCATTGGAACGATTGAAGCAGTGGCTGCAAAAAAAGAATGGATTCGTGCTGGGCATCCGCGGCCAGCTGATGCTGTTCATCGTGGGCATCACACTGCTGACCCTGGGGCTGGTGTGGGGGGTGATCACCTACGCGCTGACGCCGCAGTACAACCGCACCATCCACGACAGGCTTTCCGACCGGGCCCGGGCCATAGTGGCTATGATCGACGACAGCGACGCGCCGGTCTCCAACCGGGATTTCGGCATCCTGGTGCTGAACAACGATTTCTGGCAAAGCATGAACGACGCTTTCCAGAACCATGTTATCAATGTGGACGGTTGCTGCGTGGATTTCAGCGATTCCACCCTGCGCAGCCTGAAAGCCTATGAAAGTATGTACCCCTGCCTGCTGCACGAAAGCACCGGCGCCTTCGGCGGGGAATTCGGGTATAACCTGAATACCTCTCTCGCCATTCAGATGCGCCAGAAGCTGTTCCAGCAGGGTTACCTGTTTGAAATCGTGCAGGCGGGCAGCAGCCAGCAGATGCTGGTAGGCAGGCTTTCCACCGACGGGCAGTACGGGGTGATCGTCTCTACCAGCCTGGCGCAGATCTCCACCGCTGCGGAGGTCATGCGCTCGATCCTCTTCCCCCTGGCGCTGGTGCTGCTGATCCTTGACCTGCTGTTTGCCATGCTGTTCAGCCGTTGGTTCACCCGCCCGGTGGAAAAGCTTTCTGTAGGGGCCCGGCAGATCGCCGCCGGCAACTACGACGTACAGATCCAGGTCGTACACCGGGACGAGATCGGCCAGCTGGCGGAGGATTTCAACCACATGGCCGCCGAAGTCAAGCGCAGCGCTCAGCTGGAGAAAGATATTCTGGCCAACGTCAGCCACGACCTGCGCACGCCGCTGACCCTCATCAAAGGCTATGCCGAGACCGTGCGGGACCTGACCGGCGACGATGATGACAAGCGCACCGAACAGTGCAACATCATTGTAGACGAGACCGACCGGCTGACGACGCTGGTCAACAGTGTGATGGAACTGAGCAAGGTGCAGAACGGGTCCGAGAAGCCCAACCCCATCGAGTTTGACATGAGCCAGCTCTGTTTTGAGGTGGCGGGCCGTTACGACGCCCTGTGCGACCAAAACCACTGGACCCTGCAGCTGGAGGCCGATCACGCCGCCACCGTCCATGCCGATCCCGCCATGATGGAACGCGTGCTGCACAACCTGCTGGGCAATGCGTTCCATCACATCGGCGAGGACGGCACCGTGATCCTGCGGGTGCTTCCCCAGGCCAAAGGCTGCCGCGTGGAAGTGGAGGACCACGGCCCCGGCATCCCCCCGGAGGATCTGCCCTACCTGTTCGACCGTTACTACCGCGCCCGTCAGGACGCCGGAAAAGCCGGCACCGGGCTGGGGCTTTCCATTACCAAAGCGATCCTGCAGCAGCATGGGTTTGCTTTTGGTGTCAACAGCGCCGTGGGGCAGGGATCGACATTCTGGTTTGAGATGTGCGACACCCGATCCCCGGCCAATCCCTGACCAAGAGAGGAGTACAGGATGGATCAAGACCGCATGATGGATGAACAGCTGCAAAAAAAGGTCGCGGACCTGACCGCCCGCAACGATGAGACCGGCGACGGCAAACTGGACGCCGCCGACCTGAAAGCCCAGCTGAACCGGCTGGAAGCCCAGCTGGAACTGCAGGACCAACAGAACCGCCGCATCATGCGCAACCAGCGCCTGCGCATGATGATGAGCGTTGCCATCACACTGGTGCTGCTGGTGGCGCTGGGCGCGTTCTGGTACTATTCCCACACCGCCTACACCCAGGTGATGGACGCCACCTCCCATGTGAACGAACTGGCCGCCACCCTGCAGGCCAGCCTGGATTCCGTGGACCCGGAGGCGCTGGATTCGATGATGCAGGACCTGCCGCAGATCACCGAGCAGCTCAAGCGGATCGACGTGGACGCCTTGAACACGGTTCTGGACAAACTGCCTGCCCTGATGAACGACCTCAGCCAGATCCAGAGCCGCCTGGATTCCCTGGGCGCCTGGTTCGGGAATCTGGGCGCCATGTTCCAGTCCTGAAAAAGCAGACAAAAAACCGGCCGGAGCGCAGGGAACTTCCTGCGCTCCGGCCGGTTGCGTCGCGGCCTGTGTCAGCGCTGGCGATAGCTCTGGCAATAGTGGGGGTTTTCGATCCCCTCGCAGCCGTTGGCGCAATGCTCGGTGATCTTGATCTGCTCCAGGTTGCACTTGCAGCCGTTCTCATTGTAAGCGCAGGTGCAGACATCGCAAACGACGTTGGTATTATCCATCTTGCTCACCTCCTTACCCGCTAGTATGGCCGCCCGCCCGGTGTTTTATGCACGCCTTCTTGCGCGCCGGGGCAGGTTGTGGTATACTGGCTTTGGGCAGAAGGAACTGCCCATGGAGGAACTACGGCTATGACCATACAAAGCATCATCGTACTGGTGATCGTTTTTGTGCTGCTGGCGCTGGCGATCCTGTTCATCTGCCAGCATGGCGGCTGGCAGGGCGGCTGCGGCGGCAACTGTGCAAACTGCCGCCAGAAATGCAGCGCCCCCAAAAACGACCGTCATGACCTGAACTGAAACGAAGGGCGCTCCCCGCGGGGAGCGCCCTTTTTTCATATGGATTTACAGCGCGCAGGTGCGGAATCCATCCTTGCCCAGCACCTGGACCTTGGTGTAGCCCAACGCCTTGAGCTGCGCCGCCGCTTCCTCAAAGCCGAAGGTCAGCGCCCTGGCGTCATGCGCGTCCCCGGTGATGACCACGTTGCCGGAGAGGGCGAGCCAGTCTTTCAGGATCTCCTGCGAGGGGAAGAAATCCTGGCGGAAGCCGCGGAACACCGCGGAAGTGTTGATTTCCAGCACACAGCGGTTGCGGGCCGCCGCCATCAGGGCCGCGTCCGCCGCCGCCTTGTAGCGGGGCGCGTGCTCGTCGAAGAACTTGCCGTCGCCGTTGATCTTTTTGATGAGGTCAAAATGCCCCAGGATCGTGGGTTTCTTCTCGGCCACTTTGGCCACGTTGGCAAAATAAGCCTCCACCACGGCCAGGCCGTCGCCGTCGAAATCGTCGGCGATGCAGGCGGCCAGGTCGCTCTCTCGCCAGTCGATCTCATAGTATCTGCCGGTCTTGGGCCCCTGCACATAATGGGTGCTGCCGATGAAATAGTCGTAATCCTGCGGGTCGTCGTCGCTGAAAAGGTCCCACTCCAGCCCGCAGAGGATATCCATCTTGCCGGCATAGCGTTCCTTCAGTTTGGCGATCTGCGCTTTATAAAGAGCAGTACGGCTGCGGGTCATGCAGTATTCCAGGTCGCAGGGAGTGTGGCTGTGGCCGCTGAAACCCAGCGTCTGCAGGCCGGCGCGCCACGCAGTGACCGCCAGTTCCTCCAATGTATTTTTGCCGTCGCACAGCTTGGAATGTACGTGGACGGAACTTTTCAGGTATTCGCCCGCCATAGTTACTGCATCCTTTCCTGTTTCACTTTATGGTCGATCACATGCCGTTTTTCCAGTTCTTTGGTGATGTCCTCCACCGAGATCCCCAGTTCGATCATCAGCACCATCACATGGTAGGCCAGGTCGCTGATCTCGTAGACCGTTTCCTCTTTGTCCCGCTTGGCGCCCGCGATGATGACCTCGGTGGATTCCTCCCCCACTTTTTTCAGGATCTTTTCCAGCCCCTTGTCAAACAGGTAGCTGGTGTAGCTGCCTTCTTGCGGGTCGGTCTTGCGGCCCTCGATCAGTTCATACAGCCCCTGCCAGGTGAACTGTTTGAGTTCGTCGGACACATACACCGGGTTGAAGAAACAACTTTCCGCCCCGGTATGGCAGGCCGGGCCGCTCTTGACCACGTCGATGACCAGCGCATCCTTGTCGCAGTCCGCCGTGATGGACACCACCCGCTGCACGTTGCCGGAAGTCTCGCCCTTGCGCCAGATCTCCTGCCGGCTGCGGGACCAGAATACCGTACGGCCTTCGGCGATGGTCAGGGCCAGCGTCTCGGCATTCATATAGGCCAGCGTCAGCACCTCTTTGGTGTAGTGATCCTGAACGATGGCCGGGATCAGGCCGTGGGAATCGAAATGAAGGGATTGGGAATTTTGGGTGATCTCCATCCGAGGAACCTCCTGCATGATGTGATTCTGTGCGCACTGCCCGACGGCAGCCCGCCAGAGAAAAGATATTTATAGTGTACCTGTTTTTATACCGTTTGGCAAGGGGTCAAAGGCGCATTTCGATGCCGTTTTGCCGCAGATAACGCTTGAGCGGGTCGATCTCCACCTGTTTGGTGTGGAAAATAGAGGCTGCCAGCCCGGCATCCACCCCCGGATGGTTGCGGAACAGTTCCAGGAAGTCCTCCTTCCGCCCCGCGCCGCCCGAAGCGATGATGGGCACCGGGCAGCGTGCTGCCACCGCGTCCAGCAGTTCCAGGTCAAATCCCTGTTTGACGCCGTCGGTGTCGATGGAATTGACCACCAGTTCCCCGGCGCCGTTCTTCACGCCCTGTTCCAGCCAGTCCAGCGCGTCGATGCCGGTGTTCTCCCGCCCGCCTTTGGCGAACAGCATGAAGCGGCCGTCTACGCGCTTGATGTCCGCCGAGAGCACCACGCACTGGTCGCCGTATTTGCGGGCGGCCGCCGGGATGATGCCGGGGTCGGCGATGGCCCCCGAGTTGACGCTGACCTTGTCGGCCCCGCACTTGAGCACCCGCTCGAAATCTTCCAGCGTGCGGATGCCGCCGCCGACGGTCAGCGGGATGAAGATCTGGCTGGCCACCCGGCGCAGGATCTCGGTGAACAGGCCGCGGCCTTCCACACTGGCGGTGATGTCATAAAAAACCAGTTCGTCCGCGCCGGAGGCATTGTAGTAGCGGGCCATCTCGACCGGTTCGGCCATATCCTGCAGCCCCGCAAAGTTGACGCCCTTGACAACGCGGCCATCCTTCACGTCCAGGCAGGGAATGATTCGTTTGGTGATCATGGCAGCCCCTCCTTACCGCTGATAAAGGCGCACGGCCCGTGCCAGGTCGATGGCGCCGGTGTAGATGGATTTGCCCAGGATCGCCGCGTGGCAGCCCATGGCCTGCAGTTCCTGCAGTTCCTCCATCCGCGCAATACCGCCCGAAGCGGTGATCTCCACCCCCGGGATCGTCAACAGCTCGCGGTACAGCGCCATATTGGTGCCCTGCAGCGTGCCGTCGCGGGAAATATCGGTGGCGATGATCGACCGCACGCCGGCCCGGGCGCAGCGGCGGCAGAAATCCACGCCCGATTCCGGCGTAAGTTCCTTCCAGCCGTTGACCGCCACAAAGCCGTCCTTCATATCCACCCCCACGGCGATGCGCGGCCCGTACTGCCGCGCCATCCGGCGGGTGAATTCAAAGTCCTTCACGGCGATGGTCCCCAGGATGCAGCGGTCCACCCCCAGCGCCAGGTAGCGCCGGATGCGCGCCTCGTCCCGGATGCCGCCGCCCACTTCGATCTTGAGCAGCCCCAGCTTGGCGATGGCCGCGATGGTGTCCAGGTTGGCGGTGGTGTCGTCCTTCGCGCCGTCCAGGTCCACCACATGCAGGTAGCGGGCCCCGGCCTTCCAGAATTCACGGGCCTGGGCCACCGGGTCGGCGCTGTAGACGGTCATCTTATCGTAATCGCCTTGATACAGGCGCACCGCCTGGCCGCCCCGCAGGTCGATGGCAGGATACAGTTTCATGCCGGTCCCTCCTTACAATTCCACAAAGGCTTTGAGCAGCCGCAGGCCGGTGTCGCCGGATTTTTCGGGGTGGAACTGGGTGCCGTACACCAGCCCGCTGCGCACCGCGCCGGTCACCGGGATGCTGTAGTCGCTGACTGCCAGCGTGGAGGCCGCGCAGTCTTTGGCATAGTAGCTGTGGACGTAGTAGACATATTCCCCGCTGCGGACATAGCGGAACAGCGGGTCTGCCTGCCGGTCCGGCACGATCTGCAGCGCATTCCAGCCGATGTGGGGCACTTTCAGCGCGGGGGCGCGCAAATCGTCCGCCAGCGGGCAGACCGAACCGGGGATCAGCCCCAGCCCGGTGTGCTCGCCGTACTCATAGCTTTTTTCAAACAGCAGCTGCATGCCCAGGCAGATGCCCAGCAGCGGCTTGCGGGCGGCTTCTTCCTTGAGGACGGGGATCAGCCCGGTGCCTTCCAGTTTGGCCATGGCGTCTGCAAAGGCCCCCACGCCGGGCAGCAGGATGTGGCTGGCCACCCGCAGATCCTGCGCACGGCCGGTAACGCAGACCTCCGCGCCCAGGCTCTGCACGCTGGACGAAAGGCTGAACAGGTTGCCGACCCCGTAATCCACGATCGCGATCATAGTTTTCTCCTCTCCCCTTCCCGGTCAGTCCTGCGGCGGCAGCACGGCGTCCAGCGCTTTCAGCAGGCCCTGCATCTGTTCCGGCGAACCGATGGTGATCCGCAGCCAGTCCGCAAGGCGCGGCGCGTCAAAATGGCGCACCAGCACGCCCTGCTCTTTCAGGCGGCGGTAGAGTTCCCCGCCGGGGGCCTGCGGGTGGCGGGCAAAGACAAAGTTGGCGCTAGAATCCAGCACGGTGAAGCCCCGCCGGCGCAGGGCGGCTGTGGTCTGCGCCCGGGTGGCGCGGATGGCCGCACAGTTTTGTTCAAAATATGCCCGGTCGGCCAGCGCGGCGATCCCGGCGGCCTCGGTCATGCGGTTGACGTTGTAGGGGTTCATGCTGTATTTGACCCGTTTCAGGTCGGCAGTCAGGGCCTCCGGCGCCAGGCTCAGGCCCAGCCGCCCGCCCGCCAGACTGCGGGATTTGGAAAAGGTCTGCACCACCATCAGGTTGGCCGGGTCCCCGCGGCGCACAAAAGGTACGCAGCTCTCGCCGCCGAAATCCACATAGGCTTCGTCCACGATGACCACCGCGCCGGGGTTGCGCCGCGCCACCTCGGCCAAAGCCCCGGCAGGCAGGGCCAGCCCGGTGGGGGCGTTGGGGTTGGCGATGACGATGGCCCCCACGTTCCGGCTCTGGTCCAGGCCGTAGTAGTCCGCCGGGTCCAGCGTGAAGTCCTCTTTCAGCGGCAGCACTGCCTGGGGGATGCCGAACAGCTGGCACCACACAGGGTAGAACCCATAAGTCACGTCGGCAAAAGCCAGGGGCCTGTCCTTGCTGCAGAAGGCACGGATCGCCAGCATCAGGTTCTCGTCGCTGCCGTTGCCGCAGAGGATGTTGCCCGGCTTTACGCCGAACCACGCGGCGGCGGCATCGACCAGCGCGCCGCTTTCCGGGTCGGAATACAGCGCCAGTTTGGCCGCCGCCTGTTCCACGGCCCCGGCCACGCCGGGGGCAGGCGGATAGGGGCTTTCGTTGGTGTTCAACTTGATGTACTGCCGGTTCTGGGGCTGTTCGCCGGGGGTGTAGGGTTCCAGCGCGGCGAGTTCCGCCGTAAAGTAGCGGCTCATTTTTTCCCCTCCTCAAAGCGGATGGTCACGCTTTTGGCATGGGCGTGCAGGCCCTCATGCCCGGCAAAGTTGGCGATGCGGTCCTGCACCTTGCCCAGCGCTTCCCGGGTATAGTAGATGAAGCTGGATTTCTTGACGAAATCATCCACGCTCAACGGGCTGCTGAACCGCGCCGTGCCGCTGGTGGGCAGCGTGTGGTTGGGTCCGGCGAAGTAGTCGCCCAGGGCTTCGGGCACGTTTTTGCCCAGGAAGATGCTGCCCGCATTCTCGATGCGGCCCAGCACGGCGAAGGGGTCGTCCACACAGATCTCCAGATGTTCCGGCGCGATGATGTTCACCGCCTCGATGGCCTTGTCCATATCAGCGGCAATGACGATCTTGCCGTTGGCGTCCACGCTGGCCCGGGCGATGGCCGCACGGGGCAGCTGGGGGATCTGCGCCTCCAGTTCCGCCTGCACCGCCAGCGCCAGTTCCCGGCTGTCGGTGACCAGCACCGGGCTGGCCAGTTTGTCGTGCTCGGCCTGACTGAGCAGGTCCGCCGCCACCCAGGCAGGGTCGCAGGTACCGTCCGCCAGGACCAGGATCTCGGAAGGTCCGGCGATCATGTCGATGCCCACTTTGCCGAACACTTTGCGCTTGGCTGTGGCCACATAGATGTTGCCGGGGCCCACGATCTTATCCACAGCGGGCACGCTCTCGGTGCCGTAGGCCAGGGCCGCCACCGCCTGGGCGCCGCCGGTCTTGAAGATCTGGTCGATGCCCGCGATGGACGCCGCCGCCAGGATGCCCGCGTTGACCTTGCCGCCGGGACCGGCCGGGGTGGTCATGACGATCTGCCGCACGCCCGCCACCTTGGCGGGGATCACATCCATCAGCACGGTGGAGGGGTAGGCCGCCGTACCGCCGGGCACATACACGCCCGCCCGCCGGATGGGCGTATATTTCTGCCCCAGCACCACGCCGGGACGGTCGGTGAGGATCAGGTCATTGTGGAGCTGCTGCTCATGGAAATGACGGATGTTGTCCGCCGCCATCTTCAGCGTGGTGATGAATTCCGGGTCCTGCGCCTCCAGTTCCGCGAAGGCTTCCTCGATCTCCTCAGGGGAGACCCGGACCGAGTCGAGTTCGGCATGGTCGAACCGGGCCGCATAGTCGATGAGCGCCGCGTCCCCGCGGGCGCGCACGTCCGCGATGATCGCATCGACGGTATCTTCCACGTCCGCCTCGGCGCGGATGTCGCGGTTCAGGATCTCTTCGGGCTTTACTTCCTCAAAATTGTACAACCGGATCATGGGACGAGGGCCTCCTTCATTTTGGTGAGCAGTTCGGTGATCTGCGCGTATTTGAATTTGCAGCTGGCCTTGTTGGCGATGAACCGCGCCGAGATCGGCATGAATTCTTCCAGCACGGTCAGGTCGTTCTCCCGCAGGGTGGTGCCGGTCTCCACGATGTCCACGATCACGTCGGACAGGCCCAGGATGGGCGCCAGCTCGATGGAGCCGTTGAGCTTGATGATGTCGATGTCGCGGCCGCGGCGCTCATAATGATCCCGGGCGATGTTGACGAATTTGGTAGCCACCCGCAGCGCGCGGCTCTCGTCATCAGTGAAGGTCCGGGGGCCGGCCACGCACATGCGGCATTTGCCCAGGCCGGTGTCCAGCAGTTCGTAGACGTCGGCGCCGGACTCTGTCAAAATATCCTTGCCGACGATGCCGATGTCGGCCGCGCCGTGTTCTACATAGATCGCCACGTCGCTGGGCTTGACGAGGAAGTAGCGCACCCCGGCTTCCGGGTTTTCCACCACCAGCTTGCGGGTGGCGTTGTAGTCTTCGGCAGCGCCGTACCCGGCCTGGGCCAGCAGGCCGTAGGCCTTGTCCCCCAGGCGGCCTTTGGGCAGCGCAATGTTCAGCCAGATCTTGCCGTCCCGGGGCGATTCTTCCCCGCTGCGGCCGGTCAGACGCTCCAGTTCGTCCAGATACAGCGCGAACCCGATGGCCCGGGCGCCGGGGGTGAAACGCTGCATCAGGTAGTCGTACCGGCCGCCCTTGAGCACCGCCCGCGGCGCGCCGGCCACATAGCCGGTAAAGACCAGGCCGTTGTAATACTCCATCTCATCGGCCAGGCTCAGGTCCAGCTGTGTGCCGCGGCCTTCCTCACCCAGCCGGTTCTGCAGCGCCTGCAGTTCTTCCAACGCTTCCCGCTGGGCTTCGCAGCGGCAGGCGGCCCGGGCCGCCGTGATGGTAGCCCCCATCGGGCCGTGCAGCGCCAGCAGGCCGCACAGTGCCTCCGCCGCGCTGCTGTCCAGTCCGGCAGCCAATGCAGCGGCCCGGAGTTCGTGGGCGTTCTTGCCGTTCAGCAGTTCCAGCAGGCGGCCGCGGGCAGAGGCCGGTACTTCCAGCGCGTCCAGCAGGCCGGTGACGAACCCCATGTGGCTGACTTCCAGCACCGTGGGCACTTCCAGCGCGGCCAGGCTTTCCAGCGCCAGCCGCACCACCTCCGCCTGGGCGGCGGCGTCCACCGCCCCCATACATTCCAGCCCCATCTGGTGGATGGTCTGGAAGGTGTGGCTCTCCCGGCTGGGGCGGCAGACTTCCTCATGGTAGTAAAAGCGCCGGCACTCGCCGGGGGCGGGCTGGGCCGTCTTGGCGATGGACAGCGTCACGTCCGGCTTGATGGCCCGCAGCTTGCCGTCCAGGTCGGTAAAGGTGACGACCTGGGAGTCCGGCAGAAAGCGCTGGTACTCCTGGTACAGGGCGTATTCCTCAAAGCGGGAGCAGCGGTACTTGCGGTAGCCCGCCCCCTCATACAGCGCGCGCAGGCGCAGCATGGCCTGCTCGGCGGCGGTAAAATTTTGCAGTTGGATCTCCATCTTTCATCCTGCCTCTCTGATTCGCAGATTGTTCTGCCGATAGGAAAAAGGCGCACCTTTGCCATGACAAAGATGCGCCTGAAGCGTTTGGTTATCAGCCCTTGCAGCCCTGTTCGTCCCAGTCGCCAAAATCCGCCGGGTCGGCGATCCTGGTCGCGTCGTACTTGCCGTCCTCCGTTCTGGGCACTTCCACGGCGCCCAGTTCCACCGGGTTGACATTGGGGGCGTCCTCCGCCGGGGCGGGGTGCGCGGCCACGGGCGGCTGGTCGGCGGCATCATTTTCCGGGAACGCGGCAGCAGAGGGGGTTTCCTCCACAGGCGCATCGGTTTCGGGCTCGGAAGATGCGGTCTCCGCCTCATCCTCCGGGCCCACGATATGCTCGTACTCCTCGCTGTGACCATGCTTCTGCAGCACGTACACAGCAGTGCCCACGGCGGCAGCGCCGACAGCCAGACCAAACAGTTTCTTCAGCAAAGACATCTCAAACCCTCTTTTCTCTTTCCCTGTATGAATATGCAGTTAGTATACCACGTTCCGCCGGAAAATACAAGGGCATTGCGTTTTTTCCCGCTGTTTTTCCGCCGGAACTCCCCGGGGCGCAAAAAACGGCATCCCGCAGGATGCCGTTTTTTGATCCGTATGCTTTAGGCGCTGCGCTTGCGGGCCATGCTGCGCTGCACCAGCTTGACCAGTTCCACGATGGGCAGGACCAGGACCGCCAGCAGCAGGGCCAGCAGGTACTCCGGCAGGCTGACCGGCGTAAAACCGAACGCGCTGGCGATGAAAGGCACTTCCAGCACGATGGTGGTCAGCAGCAGGCTGCCGATCATGGCGCCCCACAGCACCTTGTTGTGGCTGTGCAGCGTGAACACGCTCTTGCGCTGGCTGCGCATGTTGAAGCTGTGCACGATCTCGCACATGCTCATGGTCAGGAAGGCCATCGTCATGCCGTCGTCCGAAATGCCTTTGGGCATCTCGAAGAATCCCACTTCCATGCAGTGGCCGAGGATATAGCTGGCCAGCGTGATGATGGTGATGATGACGCCCTGATAGGCCACGTCTACGCCCAGGCCGCCGGCAAAGATGCCGTCGCTGGTCTTGCGGGGCGGGCGGTTCATCACGTCGGGTTCGGCCTTCTCCATGCCCAGCGCCAGCGCCGGGAAGCAGTCGGTGATCAGGTTGATGAACAGCAGGTGCACCGGCTGCAGCAGCGTGAAGCCCATCAGCGTGGCGAAGAACACGCCCAGCACCTCGCTCATGTTGGAGGCCAGCAGGAACTGGATGGCCTTGCGGATGTTGTCGTAGATGCGGCGGCCTTCGCCCACAGCGCCCACGATGGTGGCAAAGTTGTCGTCGGCCAGCACCATGTCGGCCACGTTCTTGGTCACGTCGGTGCCGGTAATGCCCATGCCCACGCCGATGTCGGCGCTCTTGATGGAAGGCGCGTCGTTGACGCCGTCGCCGGTCATGGCGGTGACGCAGCCCGCCTTCTTCCAGGCGGTAACGATGCGGACCTTGTGCTCCGGCTGCACGCGGGCATACACGCCGTACTTCTTGATGTTCTTGTCCAGTTCCTCGTCGGACATCTCGTTCAGATCGGCGCCGGTGATGGCTTCATCGGCGCTGTGGATGATGCCCAGCTCGGTGGCGATGGCCACGGCAGTATCCTTGTGGTCGCCGGTGATCATCACCGGACGGATGCCGGCGCTGCGGCACTCAACGATGGCGTCCTTGACCTCCGGGCGCACCGGGTCGATCATGCCGGTCAGGCCGATGAAGCACAGGTCCTGCTCCAGGAAGGCCGGTTCGTTCTGCTCGGGTTTATGATCCCAATTGCGGAAGGAAGCCGCCAGCACGCGCAGGGCGCGGTCCGCCAGGCCCTTGTTGTCGGCCAGGATGGCGGCGCGCTTTTCCTCCGTCATGGGCACGGCCTTGCCGCCCTCCCAGCAGGTGGTGCAGCGGCGCAGGATCTCGTCCGGCGCGCCTTTGGTGTACTGCACCCAGCCGCTGTCGGTCTTGTGCACCGTGGACATCATCTTGCGGCCGGAATCAAAGGGCGCTTCATCCACACGGGGCGCGGCGGCTTCCAGTTCGCCCTTGGGCAGCCCCAGCTTGGCGGCGTAGGCCACCAGCGCAGCTTCGGTGGGTTCGCCTTCCGCTTCGCCTTTTTCGTTCAGGTGGGCGTCGCTGCACAGCGCCATGGCGGTGGCCAGCAGTGTTTCGTCGCTGCCGGTGTGGTCCACCACGGTCATCTTGTTCTGGGTCAGGGTGCCGGTCTTGTCCGAGCAGATGACCTGGGCGCAGCCCAGCGTTTCGACGGCGGTCAGTTTGCGGATGACCGCATTGCGCTTGGACATATTGGTCACGCCGATGGAAAGCACCACCGTGACCACGGTCGCCAGACCCTCGGGGATGGCGGCCACGGCCAGGGAGACAGCCACCATGAAGGTGGACAGCACGGTATCCAGATCAAACCGCCCGGCGGAGATCAGGTTGAACACAAAAATGAACACGCAGATGCCCAGCACCAGCTTGGACAGGGTCTGGCCCAGCTGGTCCAGCTTTTTCTGCAGCGGGGTCTGCTCCTCCTCGGTAGCGGCCAGCGCGCCCGCGATCTTGCCCATCTCGGTATCCATGCCGGTGCGGGTGATCAGCGCCTTGCCGCGGCCATAGACCACCGTGGAGCCCATATAACACATGTTTTTGCGGTCGCCCAGGGGCACATCCTTCTTGCCGTCCAGGTCCAGCGCTTCGATGATCTTGTGCACCGGCACGCTCTCGCCGGTCAGGGCCGCTTCCTCGATCTGCAGGCTGGCGCTCTCCAGCAGGCGGCCGTCGGCGGGCACTGCATCGCCGGCTTCCAGCACCACCACGTCACCGGGCACCAGCTCGTCGGAATGCAGCAGCACCTGTTTGCCGTCGCGCAGCACCTTGCTGGTGGCGGCAGTCATCGTCTGCAGGGCTTCAATGGCCGCTTCGGCCTTGCTCTCCTGGTAGACGCCCAGGATAGCGTTGAGCAGCACCACGATCAGGATGATGAACACTTCGGCGAAGCCTTCGCCCGAGAAATAGTTGGTCACCGCCGAGACCGCAGCCGCCACCATCAGGATGATCAGCATCGGGTCTTTCAGCTGTTCGATGAACCGCTGCAAAAGCGTCGGTTTGGGCGCCTCCTTCAAGCGGTTGGGGCCGTACTTCTGCAGGCGTTCCGCAGCCTGGGCCCCGCTCAGGCCCTGTGCGGTGACGTCCAGCTGCTGCAGAAGTTCACCGGCAGACTGGGTGTACTCTTGTTTCATTGGCAGTCGTTCCTTTCCGAAAAGTTTCCCTTGCGATAAAAAAGGCCCATGCACAGGGCCCCTGTGCATGAGTCTCATTCTCGAACAGGCGGTCCGGGCCGCAAAGCCGGGTATGACGAACACGCCGCGCACCAGTAAGGTGTGGAATTACTCCCCCATGGTAATCTTAATTATAGGCAGGCAGCAGCAGTTAGTCAAGCATAACCAGCTTGGGTTCACGCGGTTTTTTCCACCGTGATCCCGGCCACCGTGACGGGCGTGTCGTCCAGCGTATGCACAGCGGTGCGCCAGTAATACAGCGGGGTGCCGGTGGTAAAGGTGAAGGTCATCTGTTCCGGCGCGATGTCGGTGAATGCAACCTCCAGCTTATGCGTCTCCTGGTTGATGAGTCCGTGCCGTGCGTAGATATAGCTGTGGTCGAACCCGCTGCCCGTCAGCGTCACTTGGTAGGTGCCGGGGAACAGCATCCAGGCGCCGGTCAGCATCTCGCCGCCGCTCTCCAGCGTTATGCCCTCCCCTGTAAGGCTGCCGTTGGTCACGCTGCTCAGCGTCAGGTCCATGGCGCGGGCATCCGCCGCCGGGGCGGGTTCCTCCGCGTAGGGCAACGGTTCCACACTGCCCACCAGGATGCCGTCGAACCGGTAGTAATGCAGGGCAAAGTTGTCCCGGGCCAGTTCGTCCTCATCCACAAAGACATACAGCGTATCCGCGGAAAGCCCGTTCATCTCCCCGGCCAGCGTCACCGCCGCCAGGTTGCCGTCCATGTGCCCCATATAGAAGCTGTTGGAAGTCCAGCCGTGGTCCGCAGCAAAAGCCGCCAGGTCCCAGAATTCCTCATGCTCAAAGTCGAAACTGGCGAAGGCCAGATGCCGGAACCGCCCGCCACCCGCCAGTTCCTCCCAGGCGGGGTCCTGCAGGGCCGTGGATCCGGCGTAGGTCGCGGCGGCATGGTATTTCGTATAGCGGTTGCCCAGTTCTTCCCGCATGCCGTAAGCCTGCGCCAGCGTGCAGGCCGCCAGCAGCGCCGCGGCGGCCCGGCCGCCCCACAGGCGCAGCAGCAACCCGCAGGCCAGCAGGATCAGCAGCATGCCGTCCAGCCATGCCAGGCGCGCGCAGGAGGAGAACATGGCCCACACATCCATCAGGATCTGCGGGATGTTGACGGTGCACAGCGTATGGCCGCCCAGTGTGACCGTGTTGCCCATGGCCGCCGCCGCATCCAGCAGCAGCACCGCGCCCAGCACGGCCGTCCAGACGCGGTGACGGCGCAGAAACGCCGCCAGACGGCCCGCCTGCCCGCGCACGCAGGCCAGCAGGACCGCAGCCGCCGCCAGCACACAGGCCAGCACGCCGCCCAGGCCGATATACACATCCTGTTCCCAACTGGCGTTCAGCCCCGGCACGAACAGATTGGCCAGGTCCGCGCCGTTCAGGTATCCGTTGGAGTACCCCGCAAAGTTGGCGGCAAACGCCCCCAGCAGCACCAGTTCAGCCAGCGCCGCCCCGCAGTAGGCCAGCACAGGTGCAGCCACAGCGGCTGCGCCGCGCTTCTGCAGGCCCCGGCGCAGCGCGTATCCCACCAGCACGATGCCCACCATGGGCAGATAGTACAGATGCACCCCGGCGCAGAGCAGGCCCATCATTCCCCAGGCCAGGCAGGCCCGGCCCGTGGAAGGCAGCAGCGCGTCGCTTCGGAGCAGCAGCCAGAGCGCCAGCAGGACCAGCCAGTTGGCCGCCAGCGCCGTGTGGGCGAACATGCGGACCGTCAGCGCCGGGAAGAATACCAGCACGCCCGCCCCGGCCACGGTGGCCCAGCAGCGGGCCCGCTGCCCGGAGCGCACGCCGCCCAGCCGGGCCAGGATGGCCTGGGCCAGACCGCCCTGCAGGGCATAGCACAGCAGCCCCCACCAGCCGAAATACTGGAAGCGGGCCGGCAGCAGCGGGCTGAGCAGCTTGCCCAGCACCGCCAGCAGCGGGATGGAATCCGTAAACACGATGCTCGTGCGGAACGGGTAGACTGCGCTGTAGTTGGCGCCGATATAGGGCAGCCGTACCGCGCTGCGGCGGTAAAAGACCCACCCCAGGTAATGCTGGGAGGGGTCGGGGCTGGGATCGTTGAGGATCCAGTCCACGCAGGTGGGGTCCAGCACCCGGACGCCGTACAACACCACAAAGACCAGCGCGCCCAACAGCGCGCCGGTCAGCGGCCATCGATATTTTTTTGCCAAGGCAGCGATGGAACGCATGGATCGGGCCCCTCAGCGCACAAAGGTCGTGGACATCGTGGTGGACCAGCTTTCGCCCCGTTTCAGCGAAGCGGCACAGGGGCGCTGTTCCCATTCCAGCGGGCCGTTTTCCTCGCCCGGCAGGCTGTGCCAGGGCTCGATGCAGAGGAAGTGCATCGGCTTGGTGGGCATCGACCAGATCAGCACGTAGGGGTAGCCCTCCACGTTGCAGATCACGCTGCGGCCGGTATCCTTCTCCACCAGGGAAACGTGCCTGGTGCGCAGATTGACCATGCAATGGCTGTCGTTGTCGAACAGGGTGTCGGTCAGCGGGATAGCCTCCACATTGCGGGCCAGATAGTAGCTCTCGCCGCTGAGCAGGCCGTTGGGACGGGCGCTGACGCACAGCGGGGACTCGATGCCGTCGAAGCGGATCTCATAGTCCTCGGTGGTGTGGCGGTCGTCGAACGGCACTGTGAAGCCGGGGTGGAAACCGATGCCGAAGCGCAGCTGCTCCTCCACCGGGTTCTCGACGGTCAGCGTGTGGTGCACGGTCTCGCCCTCCAGCACGTAGGTAGAGCGCAGGACGAAGGCGTAGGGCCACTTGGGCAGCGTTTCGGCATTGGCGTGGAGTTCAAATTCCAGCGTATCGGCGGTCTGGCGGGTCAGCGTGTGCTCCACGTCCCGGGCAAAGCCGTGCTGGGCGCCCTGGTATTCCACACCTTTGGCGATCATCTTGCCGCCGGTCAGCTTACCCGTGTAGGGGAAGAGGATCGGCGCCTGACGCGGCCAGACTGCCGGGTCGCCGTTCCAGAGCATCTCGGCCCCGGTGGGCTTGTGGATGACGCTGACCGTCTCTGCGCCCAGGCTCTCCACCGTCAGGCGCAGGATCTCGTTTTCAATGGTATAGCGCATAGTTATTACCTCCTGTATTCTGAGCAGCCCTGCAGGGCTGCCGGTTGCCGTCAGAAACCCGCAATCTGCAGCAGCATGCCGGCTGCTGCGCCCAAGGCCCACAAAAGTCCCGTCATGAACAGGTTCTGTTTCCAGCTGGGGTTGACGCGCCACAGCACCGCCAGCCCCACGCCGGCCCCCGCGGTCAGGCCTGCGAACAGGCTGCCGAAGGAGATTGCCCCTTCCATATACAGCTGGGCCAGCAGTACGCTGGTCGCGCAGTTGGGCACAAGGCCCACCAGCGCCGTCAGCATGGGTTGCAGGACGCCCATGCCCGCCAGGGCGGCGGTGATGGTGTCCTCCCCGATCCATTCAAAGGCCAGCCCGATCAGCAGGCTGAACAGCAGAATGAACAGGAAGATCTCCACCGTATGGCGCAGGGCCGCCAGCCAGATGCCGCTGTGTTCCTCATGTTCCTCATGGCAGTCCACTTCGTCGGCATGGCCCGCATACCCGCCGTACAGGGAGGCGGGCAGCACCCGGCGCAGGGGCACATCCAGCAGCGCACCGCCCACCATGCCGAACAGCGTCTTGCAGACGATCAGCCCTGCCAGACTCAGCCATTGGGAGGGTTCGGCGGCCATCAGGGGGATCGCCTCATCGCTGGTGGCGATAAAGACCGCCAGCACCGTACCGGGGGTGATGACCCGGCTGGCGTACAGGTTGGCCGCCACCGCGCTGAACCCGCACTGGGGCACGCAGCCCAGCACCGCGCCGGGCACAAAGCCCCAGCGGCCGCCCCCTGCCAGCGCCTGTTCGATGCGCGCGCCGTGGTGGCGCTCCAGCCACTCGATCAGCAGGTAGGCAAGGTACAAAAACGGCACCATTTTGACGCTGTCGCCCCAGGCGTGGGACAATGCGTGGAGAAAAATTTCCATTCAAACCTCTCTAACTATTCTCTATTTTATATACTTGTCCCGTTCCCTCCGGGCCGCCTGCTCAGCGGAAACTGCGCAGCAGCCGGACGGCCGGGCGCACCGCCCGGTCGGGGATGCGTTCCCGGAAACGAGCCACCGTGCGCGCCGAAAACGGGAGCTGGTCGCTGAACGTTTCCATCCCCAGGAAATATTGCAGATAGGGGCTTTCCCGTACCAGCGCGACGACCTCCCGGTCCGACGCGCGGTAATGCATCTGGATCACGCGGCACCCCAGCGCGATGCGCGCCGGGATGGCAGCCTTGCCGCCGGGCGCGAACAGCGTGCTGTAGGACTTCTCAAAGCGGTCCCAGTCGATGGCCGCCGCCAGCTGGACCCAACGGTTCCGGCCGCTGAGTTCCCCATGGTAGGGCGGCAGATAGTCGTAGATCGACATTTGTTTTTCCCGGGCACGGTACACGAAACAAGCCCCTTTCCCTGCCGGGAGTTCCCGGCTTATGCGCAGAACTGCCGCAGGCAGTCCCGCCGTTGCGATCAATACTGCTGGATCAGCGGGAAGATCAGCGCCAGCACACACCAGGCCGCCTGGTACAGCACCAGGGCCGCCAGCGGCAGCGCCGTCAGGCCCCCGGTGATGGCGAGCAGCAGGCCCAGCACGCAGCCGAACAGCGCCGAAGCCGACACCAGCAGAGAAGCCTTATGTTCCCCTTCCGCCGCGCCGGCCGCCGCTTCCAGGCCGCCCACAAAGCTGGCAAAGCTGCCCAGATGCAGCATGTTGCCTTCGCTTTCCGGCAACCAGGCGATGGCCGGGTCCAGCGCTTTGCGTTCCTGCTCATTGAGCACCTTGACGGAACCCGAAGGCAGGCTGTAAGCCGTTTCCAGCAGCGCCACGTCGCAGTTGAAATCATCGCCGTCCACCACCAGGGACATGCCCGTGCGGCACAGCCCGTCCAGCACGGCCGCCGTATCGGGGTCGCGCTGGTACGCCACCTGGAACATGGCGAACAATTTGCCCGAAACCGCCAGATAGATCACCCGGCGCTGGTTCACCGTATGATGCTGCTCATACTCCAGGCTGGGCAGTTTCACACCGTAATCCTGCATCAGAGCGCGATTGCCCACCAGCACCCGGCGCTTTTTGATCCAGCCCACGTAGCCTTTGCCGTAGACCGTCTCCCGGTCCTCCACTTCAGCCAGCAGGTTCTTGTTGCCCCCCAGCATGCCCAGGAACACCTCCCGCAGCGTGGGCCCGGCATCCGCCAGGACCGAAGCCGCATAGACGATGGCCAGGTCGATATGCTTGGGATTGACCGGCTTGATGCCGGACAGGCTCACGCAGCCGCTGGGGAACAGATCCCGGGCAGTCACCTGGATGACGTTGATGCGGCCCAGCTGCCGGATGTCCCGCCAGCCGGGGATGACCGCCCCCACCTGGGCGGCGCTGCGCTGCATCATGCGCGCAGGCAGCGCCGAGAGCAGGGTGCCCGCCAGCGGCGCGCCGAGACAGAGCACGCTTGCCAGCACCATGGTGGCGGCTGCGCTGTCCCTGGTACGGATCAGCGTGATCAGCATGGCCGCCAGCGCACAGGCGCCGGCCAGCCAGGCAAACTGCTGCTGGTTTTTATCGCTGGTGCCGGAAGCGGCGCTGTTCGTCAGGAACCCCCGCAGGATCTGCGTGGGCCGGTTGACCAGCACATACGGGCGGTTCTGGCTCAGGCCGCTGGTAACGGCCCGCAGCGCGCCGGCGTCCTTGAGGCGGTAGGCTACCGAGTGATCCACCTTGGCGCTGACCAGGCGGAAGTTATTTTCCACCGTGCGCGCGTTCATTCGCTTACCGGCGGTATTCAGGCAAAGCACCAGCACCGCCGGACCGGCCAGCAGCGTAACATCCCCGGTATAATTCTGTGCGGCCAGCAGGACGATGCACTGGATGGCCGCGCCCAGCAGCGGCAGCACCGCGAGGCTGTCCGGCGTCGGACGGCCCACCAGCCCCACCATGCCGGAGAGGAAGGTGCGCCAGCACACGCCGCCTGCCGCCAGCAGCAGGACCAGGGCCACCGCCGGGTAAACGTTCGGGTCCGCCAGCGGCCCCGGCAGGACCGGCAGCGACGCCGCCATCAGGCCCAGCGCCAGCAAAACCAGCGCGATGGCCCCCGTGACGAAAACCGCCGTCGTCTCATACAGGACCTGGCGGCTGACATCCCGGCGCACCGCAGGGGCATCCTCCGCCCGCTCATAGTCATGGCGGCGCGCCGACGGGAATTCCGCCGCAGCAAAGGGACGCTGCGCGGCGTTCTTTCCCTCATCCGCCGCGCGCCCGCCCAGACGCAGGCCGCCCACCTGGAACCGTCCGCGCCGGTGATCTGTCTGTTCTTCCGCCTCGTCCTCCAGCGACTGGGTCAGCCGGGCCGCCGCCGTCTCAAAGCGGTCCTCCCCGGAAGCCCGGCCCGCGTTGATGGCCTGGGCGATGTCTTTGACAAAGGACGCCGTACCGGGCTCCTCCGGGGCGCCCTGCGCAAGATTCTGCGTAAAGCCGGTCTCCGAAGGCGCGCCGCCGCCCAGATCCTGGGTAAAGCCGCTGTGCGCCGGGGGCTCCGCCGCAACGCCCAGGTCCTGCGTGAAGCCGGTATTCCCGGAGGGCATCTGCGCAGCCCCGCTCAACTCCTGGGTAAACCCGCTGTGCGCCGGTTCCACCGGCGTCAGACGGATCCGCCCCGTCAGCGTATCCACCAGGTGATCCACCTCGTCGGGTTCCCGGTGCGAAAGCAGGCTTTGCTGCGGCGGCAGCCCCACCACCCGCGTATCGGCGTTGGGGTCGCGGCCGTCCGCGGCCGGCTCGCTTTTCTCCTGCCGTTCCTCCGGGGCGGGCGGGCGGGCCGGACGCACCGCATTGTAGGCCGCCATAAAATCCTGCGTACTGTCCAGGGGCGCCGCGTCCGCCGCGCCCAGCTGCATCGTAAAGCCCGAATGGACCGCCGGACGCTCCGGCAGGCTGACCGGCTCCCCTACAGGCTCTCCGGCCGGGGGGTCCGGCATCGCCTGCGCAGGCGGCGCCGTGCGCACTTTCTGCCCGGGCGTAAATTCAACGGTATCCCGCTTTTTGCGGTAGATGGTCCCCGTCGCCCCCAGCGGGCGGGTCAGGGAGTGTGTATCCTCCACGGCGGCGCTCCCGGGATCAGCGGGCTGTGAGGGCGCGCGGCGCGTATATTTGCTGTGCCAGACGTGCTCGACCGTATCTTCCGCAGGCTGTGCCGCCTGCTGTTCCTTGTGGTAGACCGGGCGCGGCTCCTCCTGGCGGGGTTCGGGGATCACGATCTCCTCGGTCGTATCCCGCCCGCCGAACAGCCCTCCCAGGAAACCGTGCTTTTTGGCCGCGCGCTGGGCAGGCGGCGCCATTTCCCGCTCTGCCTCCCGGTCCGGGAAATATTCCTCGGCCGGGGCTTGCTCCGGCTCCTGCGGCGCCTGTTGCCCGCCGCCCAGTGAAACGTTGATGGGGACGAATTCGTCAGTATCTTCCGCCGATTTCAGCCCGAAGAGCCCGCGCTTTTTGCGCGAAGGATCGCGGATCTTCCCGTCCTCCCCCGGCACCACGGCCACCGAATCCCGGAAAAATTTCTGGAACTGGTTCTTGCCCTGGTTCAGCGCCTGGGTGTCGGCCGCGTCGGCTCCCGGAGCCATCTTGAGCAGGAACCCCTTGATAATGCCGGTGCGGGTGGTATCGCCCAGCGTGCCGGTATCCTCCGCCGCCTCTTCCGCTGCTCGCGCCTCCGGGGCTGCAGGCGCCGGGCGCGCCGCCTGCGGGCTTTCCTGCCGTCCGGCCGTCCGGGGACGCGCTGCGGGCGCGGACGCCTGCGGCGCCGGACGGACCGGGGCCTGCGGCGCCGTCCAACCGTCGTCCGGGTCCTCCAGCCCCGCAAAGGCGATACGGTGATCCTGCTCCGGGGTGCCGTGCAGCGGGGCTGTGGAGATCCCCACGCTGCGCAGGATCTCGTCCACCTGATGGTCGGTCACGGTATCCTGCACGCCGGCCGCTGTCTGCTGCTGATTGAGTTCCTGCAGGATGCGGTCCACAGAATCATTGGTACGTTTGCTTGGCATGTTTGCTTGCTCCCTTTACAGTAAAGGTTCGATTCACTTTCCGCTGCGGCGGCGCAGCACATCATAACACAGGATGCCCGCCGCCACGCTGACGTTGTAACTGTCCACGCCGGTCGCCTGCCCGGGCGCCATTTCCAGCGTAACGGCGGCGTCGCACAGCTTGCGCGTCAGCGCGCCGGGGCCGCCGCCCTCGCTGCCCAGCACCAGCGCCACCGGGCCGGACAGGTCGGTGCGCGCCAGCGGCGCGCCGCCCAGGTCTGCACAGTAGACGAAGATGTTGTGTTCCTTGATCTCGCGGATGGCCTGCGCCAGATTGGTCACCCGGGCCACCGGCAAACGGGCCGCCGCCCCGGCGCTGGCTTTCATCACCGTGCCGGTGACGCCCACGCCGCCGCGCTTGGGGATCACGACGCCGTGCGCCCCGCACAGGTAAGCCGAGCGGATGATCGCCCCCAGGTTGTGGGGGTCCTCCACCCCGTCGCAGAGCACCAGGAACGGCGCTTCCTGCCGGGCTGCCGCCGCGGCAAACAGGTCCTGCAGCGAAGCATAGCGCACTTCCGCCGCGCGGGCCGCGACGCCCTGGTGGTCGGCGGTGCCGCACATCTTTTGCAGCTTATGCGCGGGCACCCGCTTGGCTACTGTGCCCCCCTGCTTGGCCAGGGCAGTGTAATACCCCGCCACCGCCGGGGGCAGGGTATCGGCCAGATAGACCGTATCCACCGCCTCGCCGCTTTTCAGAAGTTCTGTTACCGGGTTTTTGCCCCAGACCAGCGTGTCGGGGCGCTGTTCTGCCTGTGCGTGGCCTGCCGCCTTGTCCATCTTATCCTCCTGTGGGGGCGCTGCGGCCCCTGTTCCTGTTTATGTTCCGAAAAGCCGGTCCCCTGCAGGCGTCCGGCTGCAACTGTTACTTATACAGATTACAGTATAGCACAGTCTGCGCAGGTTTGTCATCTTTTTTTGCCATTTTTATCCCGCAGGCCTCCGCCCCGGCCCTGTGCGCCAAAAGTGCAAAGGACCTTGCGCTTTTGGCGCAGGCGGGCCGTTATACAGTTTGTAGAGCATTCTCACTTTCCCCGTGTTGAAAACTCTGTGGAAAGTGTGGAAAAAGCGCATGGCCATCCCCTTTTCCACCGGGTAGCCCCCGGGTTTTGCACAGAATGTGGAAAAGTTTTCCCCATAACAGGATGGATAACCGCCGCGTGTCAATTGACACAGGCGCCTAAACGTTCCCCGGATAACGCCGCTTTTTACCACAATTTTACCAATTTTTTCTTTTCTTGCCCCCATCCCCCTTTTATGAACGAAAAGTACATCCCCTTCACCGAAAAATGCTGTTGCTTTTTTGACAAAGTCAGGGTATAATGAAGTCAATGGCACATCGGGGGTCGGTGTGCCCTTTGTGAACAAAACAAGTGGAGGTATGTGATATGCTGGTAAATGCTACCAATATGCTGCTGAAAGCACGCGACGGCCATTATGCCGTGGGCCAGTTCAACATCAATAATCTGGAGTGGACCAAGAGCATCCTGCTGACCGCGCAGGAACTCAACTCCCCCGTCATCCTGGGCGTTTCCGAGGGTGCCGGCAAATATATGACCGGTTTCAAGACCGTTGCCGCCATGGTCAAGGCCATGGACGAGAGCCTGGGCATCACCGTCCCCGTGGCGCTGCACCTGGACCACGGCACCTATGAAGGCGCCAAGGCCTGTGTCGCTGCCGGTTTCACCTCCATCATGTTCGATGGCAGCCACTACGACATCGACGAGAATGTGGCCAAAACCACCGAACTGGTCGCGCTGGCCCATGACCACGGCCTGTCCATCGAGGCCGAGGTCGGTTCCATCGGCGGCGAGGAGGACGGCGTTGTCGGCATGGGCGAGATCGCCGACCCCGCTCAGTGCGCCAAGATCGCCGGCCTGGGCATCGACTTCCTGGCTGCGGGCATCGGCAACATCCACGGCAAGTACCCCGCCAACTGGAAGGGCCTGGACTTTGACGCGCTGGACAAGATCCACGCTTCCACCAACAACATCCCGCTGGTGCTGCACGGCGGCACGGGCATCCCGGAGGATATGATCAAGAAGGCCATCAGCCTGGGCGTTTCCAAGATCAACGTCAACACCGAGTGCCAGCTGAGCTTTGCGGACGCCACCCGCAAGTATATCGAAGCCGGCAAGGACCTGCAGGGCAAGGGCTTTGACCCGCGCAAGCTGCTGGCCCCCGGCGCCGAAGCCATCAAGGCCACCGTGCGCGAGAAGATCGAACTCTTCGGTTCCGCCAACAAAGCCTGATCCGCACGATCCCAACAGCAAAGAGCCGACGGCAGACGCCGCCGGCTCTTTTTGTTTGGGCACCTCCTTTCCCCGGGGCGCATAGCCTGTGGGCAGGAGGTGTTTGTATGTCAAACGGAACATTGGTGATCTATGCTTCCCTGGCCGGGCAGGCGGCGCCGCTGCCCGGCGTGCGGCTGGAAGTGCTGGATGAGGCCGGGTCGCTGCTGGCCCGGGCGTGCACCGACGCCAGCGGCGCGGCAGAGGTGCCGGATCTGCCCGCCCCGGATGCCCGCTACAGCCTGGAAGAGAGCAATGACAGTGTACGCCCGTACGCGGTGTACCGGCTGACCGCCCGGGCGGACGGCTGGCAGGCCCAGGTGCTGGACGGCATACAGATTTTTGCCGGGCAGCAGACGGTGGCCCGGCTGGCCTTTCTGCCCGCGGGACCCGCCGCGGAAGACGCAGCCCCCCGCGACGGCCTGGACAGCGCCGTGTACACACAGATCCCGCCCCACGCGCTGTACGCAGGGGACGGCGGCAGCGGCACGCCGCCGCAGCAAACAGCCGTCCCCTTTGTGCTCAATGAGGTGGTGATCCCCGAAAAGATCACCGTCCACCTGGGGAAGCCTTCGGCCAACGTGCGCAACGTGACCGTTCCCTTCCAGGATTATATCGCCAACGTAGCTTCCAGCGAGGTCTACCCCACCTGGCCCGAGGAAGCGCTGCGCGCCAACATCCTCGCGCAGATCAGTCTGGCCCTCAACCGCATCTGGACCGAGTGGTACCCCAGCCGCGGGTACGCGTTCCATATCACCGGCTCCCCCGGCTACGACCAGGCCTATGTGGAGGGACGCACGGTGTTCGCGGTGATGGAACGGCTGACGGCTGAACTGTTCACGACCTATGTGCGGCGTTCCGGCGACGCAGAACCCTATTTCACCGAATATTGCGACGGCAAACTGGTGACCTGCCCGGGCATGAAGCAGTGGGGCACCGTGGACCGCGCCAACGAGGGCATGAACGCCCTGCAGATCCTGCGGTACTACTATGGCGACCGCGTACAACTGGTGAGCAGCAGCAACATTGCCGCCATCCCGGTGAGCTGGCCCGGCGTGACCCTGCGCCGGGGCGATACCGGGGCGGCTGTGCGCACGATCCAGCGGCAGCTTTCCCGTATCGGCAAAGACTACCCGGCCTTCGGCAAGCCGGACGTTACCGGCGCCTTTGACGCCGCCACCGAACAGTGCGTGAAGAATTTCCAAAAGCAGTTCAGCCTGACCGCAGACGGGCTGGTCGGCAAGGCGACCTGGTACAAAATCAGCTATATCTACGTCTCGGTCAAGGACCTGGCCGAGTTGACCAGCGAGGGCGAGACGGCCTCCGGCGAACAGAGCACCGGCAGCTGGCCCGGCGTCGTTCTGCGGCGCGGCGATACCGGCGTGCATGTAGAACAGGTGCAGTTCTGGCTTTCGGGTTTGGCGCAGTTCGACAGCGCGCCGCCCGCCCTGGCGGTGGACGGTGTTTTCGGCGCCGCCACCGAACGAGCCGTACGGCAGTTCCAACAGGACCAGGGCCTGACGGTGGACGGCGCGGTCGGTCAGGCCACCTGGACCCGGCTGTACGCCGCCTGGCTGGATATTCAGAGCGACCTGGGCGGCACCGCCTGGCCCGGGGCGCCGCTGCGCCGGGGCGCGGCCGGTATGGAGGTACGGCTGGTGCAGTTCTGGCTGCAGCTGGCCGCCGGCAATTACAGCGCGCTGGCCGCCGTCAGCGTGGACGGCAGTTTCGGCGCCGCCACCGAACGGGCCGTCACCGCCTTCCAGAGCCTGTTCGGGCTGACGGCGGACGGCGTGGTGGGGCGTGCCACCTGGAACAAACTCCATGAAGTCGCGCTGGCCGTCACCAACGGGATCGTAGACCCGGACGTCGTTCCCGGCCAGTTCGTCCGCACCGTGCGGGAGGGCAGCCGCGGCGCCCCCGTGCGCGCCGTCCAGTATTACCTGCACCGTCTGGCTGCTTACTACAGCGATGTGCCCACGGTCACGGTGGACGGCATTTTCGGGGCGGCGACCGCCCGCGCCGTGCGCGCCTGGCAAAGCCACGCCGGACTGGCGGCAGACGGCGTGGTGGGACGCCTTACCTGGGACAGCCTGTACACCGCTGCCCAGCAGCTGCAAAACAGCGGCCCCGTTGTACGGGTCGCCACACCGCCGCTGCCTTCGCAGACGCTGCGCCGGGGCGACCGGGGGATCGCCGTGCTGCGTCTCAGCCAGCTGTTGCTCTTTTTGGCCCAATGGCTGCCGGAGATCAACTTCCTGCAGCCCACTGTGCCGTCGGCTGATTTTACCGCCGTGCTGGAGAACGCCGTCCGCAGCGCCCAACAGTATTTCGGCCTGCCGCAGACCGGCGCCGTGACCACGGCAGACTGGGAGGTGTTCCGGGAGGAAGCGCAGCGGCTGGCCGCGGTGAACCCGGCTGCCGCCGCGCCGGAACCCGCGGGCATCTGGCCGCCTTCCGGCCTGAGTCTGGGCAGCGCCGGTCCCGCCGTATGGCTGCTGCAGCGCAGCCTGAATGCCGCTGCCTCGGCGGATCAGGACTTTCTCTTTGTGCCGGAGGACGGCACGCTGGGCCAGGCGACCCAGGATGCGCTGGCCAACTACCAGCTTGCCCACGACCTGCCCACTTTGGGCACCGTGGACGCCGCCACCTGGGAAAGTCTGCAGCAGGAGGCGCAGCCCCTTTGCCGGACCTGTGAGGAGGGATGACGCATGGCAAAACTGCTGATCTATGACGCTTACACCAACAAGTTTTACACTTACGACCGCGGCGAAAATGAGCCGATGCCCTACAGCTACGGCAATACGCTGACGGTAGGTGAATTCCGGGGCTCCAGCCGCGCCAACGTACTGTGGACCACGGTGGCGGCCATGGAAGCCTGGAACCTCACCCGCCGCCGCTATGGGCGCGGCATCCCCGTAGGGTATGCGTTCAAACGCATCTGGGAAGGCGGCCACGGCACCACCAGCCAGCACTACGCCGGCGTGGCCTTTGACGTCGGGCAGGGTTCCGGCAGCGCCGCGCGGAAACAGATCCATGCCACGGCCACCGCTACCGGCGCCTGGGGCTATGTGGAGCCGCTTTCCATGACGCCCACCTGGGTCCATTTCGACCGCCGCTACGGCACCCCCGCCTGCCCCAACACCACCGCCGGGTACCCCACCATCCGCCGGGGCAGCCGCAGCACCTATGTGCTGATCCTGCAGGACGCGCTGAACGCGCTGGGGTATTCCAGCGGGGCGCTGGACGGCATCTGCGGTTCCAACACCGTATCGGCCCTGAAAGCCTGGCAGCGGACGGTCTCGCTGACGGCGGACGGCGTCTGCGGCTGTGCGAGCTGGCGCAAACTGGCCGCCTCGGCCGCAGGCATCGGACGCACCGCCACCGTCGTTGATAAATGACCCGGAACCTGTTATAATGAGGAAAAATATGAAAAAGGACGTGACCTGCCATGGAGATGCTGGAATTCCTGCGCACACGGCGCACCTACCGCCGGTTTGAACCCCGCCCGGTGCCCGCCGGACTGCTGGCCGAGGCCGTGGACGCCGCCCGCATTGCAAGCTGCGGCACCAACCGCCAGACGGTGAAATATATCATCGCCCAAACCCCCGAGACGGTGGCCAAGATCCAGCCGCTGGTCCACTGGGCGGCGGCGCTTCCGCCGGAACAGGGCCGCCCCCGCCCGGGGGAGGAGCCCACCGCCTTCATCGCCGTACTGCAGGATGAACGCCTTCCCGGCTGCAGCGATGTGGACGTGGGTCTGGCGCTGGGCAGCCTGACGGCCGACGCCTGGGCGCACGGGGTCGGCAGCTGCATCATGGGGTCCATCGACCGGCCGGCGCTGACTGCGCTGCTGGAGCTGCCCGCAGGCGTGGTGCTGCGGTATATGGTGGCGCTGGGCTACCCGGCCCACCAGAGCCATCTGGTGGCGGTTCAGGACGGCGACGTGACCTATTACCTGGATGAAAACCGCGACTACTGCGTACCCAAGCGTTCCCTGGAGGAAGTGCTGCTGAAAACACTGTGATGCCCAGCGCCCCCGGCCAAAAGGCCGGGGGCGCTGCCGCTTCCACGTAAAATTTTATGCCAGAATGGCAAAACTCTGTGCGCCCAGCACCAGCTTGCCGCCGCGCACATCAGCCATGCCGATGACGAAGAGCGGACGGACGCCGTCCTCCAGCTTGAGGGGCAGTTCCGCCTGCGCCCCCGCCGGGTTGACAGCACAGACAAGGCTCCCCCGCCGCCAGGCAAAGGGGCGGAAATCCCCCTGGGCCTTGGGGGCAAACAGCACCTTGAAGGGCGCGTCGGCATCCAGGTCCCGGTGCGCATGGCGGAACGACAGCAAATTCTGCACCGTATGCCACAGGCTGCCCGGGTCCGCCTGCTGGGCGGCCACCGTGGGCGCATCGGGCGACGGGTCCACCGGCAGGTAGAGCGCCTCAGGCGCCGCGTCCGAAAAGCCCAGGTTTTCCCCCGGGGCCCACTGCATGGGCGTGCGGGAGCCCGTGCGGTAGTAACCGCCCTCCTTGGTGGGCAGCTTCCGGTAGCGCATGCCGATCTCGTCGCCGTAATACAGGAACGGCGCGCCCGGCATCGTGAACAGCATGGCGTAGGCCAGTTTCAGTTCGTCCGCCGTCAGGTTTGCCGCCGGACGGATGGTATCGTGGTTGCAGGTGATCAGGCAGTAAAGCCCGTCTTTGCGGGTGGCCTTGTAACTGGGCAGCCAGTCCTCGAGAAATTTGTCGATGCCGGTGCCGGAATCCCGGTTGAAGTAAGCCCGGCCGGTGTTGCGGGGCTCCCCGTCTGCCGCGCCGTCGTAGGCGCGCAGGAGCCAGTCGTAGCCGTTGCCGCCGTTCTGCAGCATAAAGTCCATGTCAAAGCCGTTTTTCAGCGTGATGCGCGGTTCGTTCCATTCGCTGATGAGCACGGCTTCCGGGTATTCGGCATGGAGCATATCCGCCATTTCCCGCCAGATCGCACAAGTATGCTTTTTGCGGCGGGTGTCGTTCTTGACCAGGCTGAACGCCATATCCACCCGGAACCCGTCGCAGCCCATGGCCAGCCAGAACCGCATCACGTCCTTGATGGCCTCCACCGTAGCGCGGCAGTCAGGGTCGCCGGCGGGTTTCTGCCAGCGCTCGTGGATCTTGCCGTAGCCATAGTTCAGCGCGGGCTGGCATTTGAAGAAGTTCAGGATATAGGTGCCGTTGCGCGGCGCTTCCCCGCCGATGAACGGCATACCGTCGCCGCCCGCGAAGCAGTTGTCGGTCCAGATATACCGCCCGGAATACTCGTTTTCCTCGGCCCGGCAGCTGGCCCGGAACCAGGGATGCTCCTCGCTGGTATGGCCGGGCACCAGGTCCAGCAGCACGTGCATGTTGCGGGCATGGGCCGCGCGGAACAACGCGGCCAGGTCCTCGTTGGTGCCGTAGCGCGGCGCCACCTTTTTGTAGTCCCGCACATCATAGCCCGCGTCCTTGAACGGCGAGTCGAAGCAGGGGTTGATCCACAGGGCGTTGCAGCCCAGATCCCGGATATAATCCAGCCTGGACGTGATGCCGGGCAGATCCCCGATGCCGTCGCCGTTGGAATCGCAGAAACTCTGCGGATAGACTTCGTAAAATACCGCGTCTTTCAGCCACTGTTTCATTGCCGTGCCTCCTGCCCGGCGCCCCTTGCGGGAACGCCGTTTTTCTTTATACTAACCGTTCCCCCTGCCCTTGTCAACCTTGGTTTTTATGCAAAACACTCTATATTTTTTCTACTTTTCTGCATAAATATTTGTTACTCTACCAAATTATTAACAGTTTATTGACAGACGGCACCCGTGCGCGCTAAAGTAAGGAGGCAAGCGATTGTAATACTATATAAGGAAAGAGGGAGAAACAATCATGAATACGCTTGTGATCGTTCTGATCGCAGCGGTCTGCCTGGTTTGTGCGTACGCCGGGTATGGCCGCTGGATCGCCAAAAAGTGGGGCATCGACCCCAACGCCAAGACTCCTGCTGTGCGGCTGGAGGACGGCAAAGACTACGTACCTACCAACGGCTGGACGGTGTTCAGCCACCAGTTTTCTTCGATCGCGGGCGCGGGCCCTGTGACCGGCGCCATCCAGGCCGCCGCCTTCGGCTGGCTGCCGGTGCTGCTGTGGATCCTGCTGGGCGGCATCTTCTTCGGCGCGGTGACCGACTTCGGCGCCCTGTACGCCAGCGTGAAGAATGACGGCAAATCCATGGGCCTGCTGATCGAGAAGTACATCGGCAAGACCGGCCGCAAACTGTTCCTCGTTTTCAGCTGGCTGTTCTGCGGCCTGGTGGTGGCGGCCTTCGCCGACATGGTAGCCGGTACCTTCAATGCCTATGACACCGACGGCGCACTGGCCGCCGTGGCCCAGACCAACGGCGCGGCGGGCAGCATCTCGCTGTTCTTCATCGCCTTTGCCATCGTGTTCGGCCTGCTGCAGCGCAAGTGCCACTTCAAAGGCTGGAAGGAAGCCGCCGTGGCCCTGGTCTGCACCGTCGTCTCGCTGGCGCTGGGCATGACCGCGCCGCTGATCCTGGGCAAAGACGCCTGGCTGTACATCACCTTCGTCTACATCTTCTTCACCGCTGTGCTGCCCATGTGGCTGCTCAAGCAGCCCCGGGACGCCATGACCACGTTTATGTTCGCCGGTATGATCCTCGGCGCGGTGGTGGGCATCCTGGTGGCCCATCCGACCATGAACCTGCCGGTCTACACCGGGTTCCACAGCGACAGCCTGGGCGACCTGTTCCCCATCCTCTTCGTCACGGTGGCCTGCGGCGCGGTGTCCGGCTTCCACAGCCTGGTATCCTCGGGCACGTCCTCCAAGACCATCGAGAATGAGAAGGACATGCTCAAGGTGGGGTACGGCGCCATGGTCACCGAGAGCCTGCTGGCCGTGCTGGCCCTCTGCGTGGCCGGTGCGGCTGCTGCGGCCGACGGCACCCCTGCGGCCGGCACCCCCTTCCAGATCTTCTCCTCCGGCGTGGCCGGTTTCTTTGAGATGTTCGGCGTGCCGGTCTATGTGGCCCAGTGCTTCATGACCATGTGCGTCTCCGCCCTGGCGCTGACCAGTCTGGACGCCGTCTCCCGCATCGGCCGCATGAGCTGGCAGGAGCTGTTCAGCGTGGACGATATGGAGCACGCCGCCCCCTGGCGCAAGTTCCTGTGCAACACCTATGTGTCCACCATCATCACGCTGGTCTACGGCTTCATCCTGGCCAAGATCGGCTACTCCAACATCTGGCCGCTGTTCGGTTCCGCCAACCAGCTGCTCAGCGCGCTGGTGCTGGCCACGCTCTGCGTCTTTTTGAAGGTCACCGGGCGCAGCAACAAGATGCTGTTCCCGCCGCTGATCATCATGCTCTGCGTCACCTTCACGGCGCTGGTGCAGCGGCTCATCGCCATGGTGCAGGCCTACGTGGCCGGCAGCGCCACCTTCTGGGTGGAGGGGCTGCAGCTCATCATCGCGGTGCTGCTCATCGCTCTGGGCCTGACCATCGTGGTCAACTCGCTGCGCGCCTACCTGGCTGCCCAGAAAGACAGCGAAAAGGCCGCTGCACGCTGAAAATTTGCCTTGCAAACAGTACGCAAACGCTTGACAAAGTAAGTCTGTTCGCGTACAATACCTGTATGGCTGCAACGGCGGGGCCACAGGCCGTACCGTATTGCCGCCGGGATTGAAACAGGCCCCGGTATTCCGCAAGGATACCGGGGTTTTTGATGGCCATGGAGGGAATGGCCCAAAGGAGGAATTTACCATGAAGTTGAAAAAAGCAGCAAGCCTGAGCCTGGCCGCCGCGCTGGCGCTGAGCCTGGCCGCCTGCGGTTCCAGCACCGGGGCTTCCGATGTGCCGGACGGCGACGGCGATCCCGCCACGCTGACCGTAGCCATGGAGTGCGCCTACGCCCCTTACAACTGGACCCAGAGCGATGATGCCAACGGCGCCGTGCAGATCCGGGATTCCAGCGACTACGCCTATGGCTACGACGTGATGATGGCCAAGAAGATCGCCGAGGCGCTGGGCCAGGAGGTCCAGATCGTCAAGCTGGACTGGGACAGCCTGATCCCCGCCATCATGAGCGGCGACGTGGACTGCGCCATCGCGGGCCAGTCCATCACCGCCGAGCGTTCCCAGCAGGTGGACTTCTCTGACCCGTACTACTACGCTTCCATCATCACGCTGGTCAAAAAGGACAGCCCCTACGCCAGCGCCGCCAGCGTAGCCGACCTGAGCGGCGCGGTCTGCACCAGCCAGCTGGGCACCATCTGGTACGACAACTGCCTGCCCCAGATCCCCGGCGCCGAGATCCTGCCCGCGCAGGAGACCGCCCCTTCCATGCTGGTGGCGCTGGACAGCGGCGCCTGCGATGTGGTGGTCACCGACCGCCCCACCGCCCAGGCCGCGTTGGTAGCCTACCCGGATTTCGTGGCGCTGGACTTCGGCGGCGGTGAAAACGACTTCCAGGTCAGCGAGGAGGACATCAACATCGGCATTTCGATGAAGAAGGGCAACACCGCGCTGCAGAGCGCCATCAACGAAGTGCTGGCCACCATGACCGAGGACGACTACAACGCCATGATGGACGAAGCCATCAGCGTGCAGCCCTTGAGCGAGTAATAACCGCCTGAACTGCCCCAGCCTGTCCCCGGACGGGCTGGGGCTGCGGCGGTTTCCCGCCCCGGGCCCGAACAGGAGAATAAGGAGTTCCCCCATGCAAGACTTTTTTACCAACTGCGCCACCGTGCTGCAGCGGTACGGATTTTCCTACCTGCGCGGCGCGGGCACGACCCTGCTGCTGGCGCTGGTCGGCACCTTTTTCGGCTGCCTGATCGGCTTTGCCGTGGGCGCCATGCAGACCATCCCCGTCGACAAACAGCGTGACCCCGCCTGGAAGCGCGGCCTGCTGCACCTGCTGCACGGCGTGCTGCGCTGCTACGTGGAACTGTTCCGCGGCACCCCCATGATCGTGCAGGCGGTCTTCATCTATTACGGCCTGCTGAGTGTGGGCATTGATTTTGGTATGTGGAATACCGGTTTTCTGGTGGTCTCCATCAACACCGGCGCCTACATGGCCGAGACCGTGCGCGGCGGCATCGTTTCCATCGACCCCGGCCAGACTGAAGGCGCCATGGCCATCGGCATGAACCACTGGCAGACCATGGTGCATGTGATCTTGCCCCAGGCCCTGCGCAACATCATTCCGCAGATCGGCAACAACTTCATCATCAACATCAAGGATACCTCGGTGCTGTCCGTTGTCTCGATCACCGACCTGTTCTTTGTCCACAAGAGCGTGGTGGGCGCCCTCTACACCTACTTTGAGAGTGCCACCATTGTCATGATCATCTATCTGACGATGACGCTGCTGGCCAGCTACCTGCTCCGCCTGTGGGAAAAGGCGCTAGACGGCCCGCAGAACTATGACCTGAACACCACCGACACGCTGGCTTATACCAGCGGCATGTACAATGCCCCCGACCCGGTCCATGAGCCGCAGAATCTGGATATGAAAGGAGATGCCGCCCATGTCTGAACCGATCATTCAAGTCCGCCACCTCTCCAAGAGTTTCGGCACCCATGTGGTCCTGCGAGACGTGGATTTCACCGTCAACACCGGCGACGTCACCTGTGTCATTGGTGCTTCGGGCAGCGGCAAATCCACCTTGCTGCGCTGCATCAACCTGCTGGAAACGCCGACCAACGGCGATGTGCTCTTCCATGGTCAGGAGATTACCGACAAAGGGTTTGATCCCTGTGCCTACCGTGCCAAGGTGGGCATGGTGTTCCAGAGTTTCAACCTCTTCAACAACATGACGGTGCTGGAAAACTGCACCGCCGGTCTGCGCTATGTGCTGCATCAGGACAAGGAAACTGCCCGCCGCACCGCGCTGGCCAACCTGGAAAAAGTGGGAATGGCTCCCTACATCCATGCCAAGCCGCGCCAGCTTTCCGGCGGCCAGAAACAGCGCGTGGCCATCGCCCGCGCCCTGTCCATGCAGCCCGAAGTGCTGCTGTTCGACGAGCCCACCTCGGCGCTGGACCCCCAGATGGTGGGCGAGGTGCTGGCCGTCATGCGGCAGCTGGCCGCCGACGGCCTGACGATGATCGTCGTCACCCATGAGATGGCCTTTGCCCGGGATGTTTCCAGCCGTGTGGTCTACATGGCCGACGGCGTGATCGCAGAGGAAGGCACCCCCACCGATATCTTTGAGCATCCGCAGAACCCGCGCACTGTGGAGTTCCTTGCCCGCTTCCGCCAGCAATGACCGCTGCCGTGGCAGCAGCCGCCCGCCCGGACAAACCGGCGGGCGTTTTTCTTTATTGCAGCAGTTCCTTCACCGTGCGGACGCCTTCCTCGTTCAGTACCACTTCCCCGCCCGCAGCCCGGGTCCCGGCGGTACAGTATTCCACCTTCAGGCCGGGCTGCCCGGAGATATAGTTCAGCGTGGCCTCCCAACCCGCCAGGTCCGTCGCCATCAGGTCGGTCAGCGTGCGGGCGCTGTGCTCCCGCCAGGCCTGGGGCATCCCGGCCAGCAGGCTGGTATTCTGGCGGGCAAACGCTTCCCATACTGCCGCGCGCATATCCGCCCGCCGGCCGGGCGTCTCCTGGCAGCTTTGCAGGCGGGCGATCAGTTCCGGCGCTTCCCCCGCGCTGACCTCCGCCACGGAATCCTCCCCATAGCCGATCTGCTCCCGCTCCTCCTTCGTGAGCAGGGCTGCCGTATCCAGGCGGGCCGTGATCTCAGACCCCGCGCAATCGGCCCAGCAGTCCGGCGTGGCCGCCAGGTAATACAGCGTGCTCCGGGCCGTCTCCCCGGTGGCGAGGGTCTGCTGCAGCAGCTGGGCCGCCCGCCCCGGCCCGGCAGAAAGCGTGCAGTCCGCCAGAGTGGTCGTCCCGGCGGGCGCCTGCACCTGCAGTTCCCCCGGCAGGGCGCAGAGGGTCACCGTCTGCACGGGGCCGTCCACCCGCACCAGAACGAACCCGGGTTCTTCCTGCTGTACCACCAGCAGAGCCCGCCAACTGTCCTGTGCCCCCTGTTCGACAGCCAGCCCGCCGCGCTCGGCCGCCGCCTGCCGCAGTTCGTTCTGCTGCTGCCGCTGGCGCACAAAGAACCAGGTCAGGCCGATCATCGGCAGCAGCAACAGCAGCGTCAACCCCAGACTATACCAAAAAACAGCGCCCCGTGAACGCATAAACAGCACCTCTCCGTGTCAGAATCTAGGTATAGTGTGGGCCGTCCGGCCCGCCGGTATACCAAAGGAGGAGAACTGTTATGTTACACGAACCATTCGGTCCCCGCGGCGCGGAGGACGAACGCGAAGACTTCTGGACCGATCTGGGGGAAATCACCGACGCCGCGTTCCGCCAGGACCCCGGTGAGAACGCCCGCAGGCTGGGAACGCAAAACGCCCTGCGTGGGCCGGAATACCGGCCGGACACCGTGCAGGACGTTCCCACCGGGCCGCAGGAACAGCCCGGGGCGGGCACCGCCAGCCGTCAGGACCCGCTGGGCAGCTGGACCGGCGTTCCTGCTCAGGAAACGTACGAGACCCCCACCCAGGACGCCGACGATTTATAAAACGCGCAAAGGCCCGCTGCCATATGGCAGCGGGCCTTTGCTGTTTCATATTCTGCGGTAGACCAGGTAGCGGAAGCCGATCTCCGTAGTCAGTTCCGTACAGGCCGCCAGACGGGCCGCCCCTTCCGCCGGGGTATTCCAGTAATAGGGCGTCATGGCAAACAGCTGCTGCACACGTTCCCCGCGCAGCGTCAGCACAGCGGACGATTCGCGTTCCTCCTCCAGCGCGAACCCCTCGTAGGAGACGTTCTTGACCTCGTTTTCATAGGGCGCGGCGTAGAGGACCTCTTTCATGCCGAACAGATGGCGGGCCGTGGGGACCGCATAGACCAGCCGCCCGCCGGGGCGCAGCATCCGCCGGAATTCCGCCCCGGCAAAGGGCGAAAAGATATTGAGCACCAAATCGGCCCAGCCGTCGCGCACGGGGGCGCTGAAACTGCCGCCGACGCAGAAGGCCGCTTCCGGCACCAGTTTGGCCGCCAGCCGCACGGCCTCCCTGGAAAGGTCGAACCCCACGATCTGCACACCGGGCAAAGCGTCGCAGAGAAAGCGGTCGTAACTGCCCTCGCCGCAGCCCGCATCCACGACCTGCCTGTGGGGCAGCTGCACGCAGACATCCGCCAGCGCCTGCATCAGCGGCGTATAAGCGCCCGAGGCCAGAAACGCCCGGCGCGCGCGCACCATTTCCCTGCTGTCCCCCGGTTCCCGCGTGTGCCTGCGCTGGATGGCCAGCAGGTTCACATAGCCTTCCCGCGCCAGATCAAAGCTGTGCCGTTTCGGGCAGCGCAGCGCGCGGTCTTTCTGTTCCAGCGGCCCGCCGCATACCGGGCAGCGCAGCGCCCGGACGCCTTCCGGGGTCATGCATCCCCGCCGGCCACCGGCACGGCAGGCACAGCGCCGGAGCCTTCTTCCTCCGGAAGCGGCGCCGTCATGCCGCCGTGGGCGGCCAGGTATTCCTCAAAGTTGGCAAATTTCTGTTTGGGCGGGCGGCGGGTGATGAGCACCAGCCCGGGGTCGTCCTCCGCCGCATGGCGTCCGCGGGCCGTGCGCCGCGGCGCCGGTGCGTGGGGCTGCCGGGGTTCCCGCGCGGGGGCGTTCCCGCTGCGGGCACTGCCCTGCCCTTCCGGCTTTTTCGACTGGCCGCGATGGCGGCTGCGCCCGTCTTCCTGATTCGGCGCTGCGCTGCGGGGGGCTTTCTTTCCCTCTTTCGCGGTGTTTTTTTCCGTTGCTTCCCTGGGTTCGCGCTGGGCCTGCTGGGCAGCCGCCTGGGCGCTCCCCTTCCCGGAACCGCGGCGGCGACGCCGCCGGCGCGGAGCCGAAGAACTGCTTTGTTCGTTCTTTTCCATACTTCACCTGTATCTCTCAGCCGATGACCCGGCATTCATTGTAATAGCGTTTTTCCTCCGCATGGCCCATACTGAAGGTCTTGCGCGGCAGTACGCCGCCCAACACCACGCCGCGGAACAGGTCCGATTTGGCCAGATCCGGCAGCAGGATCGCCGCAGCCGGCGCCCCCGGCCGCGCAGCCAGCGCCAGCGCCGCAGATGCGCCATGGATATAATCCACATGGGCTCCGGGATGTGCGGGCAGCCAGGAAGCCAGGAACGCCTCCACGCTGCCCACCGTCAACGGCGCAACGGGGTTCTGCCACTGCACTTCCCGTTCCCCCTGCCGGTCCGCCAGACGGAAGCGCTGGACCGGCGCCCGGGGCCGGGGCGGATTGCCGCGATCCCAGCGATCCAGGTCCCGGTAGAGTTCCTGTGCCGTCACGCCGAACACCACCCGATGGATGGGTTCGATCTCGATGGCAGGGCTGTGTACATTGCACACTTCGGCCAGGCACCAGCGCGCCGGGTGGACCGCCCGCTGCTCTTCCGTCAGGCCCGGTTTCAGTTCCTCCCAGTAGGCTTTGGCGGTGGCCAGGCTGTGGTTGCCGTCCCCCACCGCCAACACCATGGGCGTCTGCCCTGCTGCAGCGGGCCAGCGGCGGGCAAAGGCGTCCGGGTCGGCCAGCGCCGCCAGCGCCGCGTCGATGGCCGCGATCCGCTGCGGTTCCTCCACGGCCCAGCCGCGCAGGTGCCCGCCGCCCAGCATCAGTTCCCCGTCATACAGCAGCGGCAGCTCCTCTTTGCAGGCCCCCACCGGCTCGATCAGCGTCCGGGCGGCGTCATCCGCCAGCATCATCACATGGGGGGTCTCCAGCAGCGCGCCGCGGCGCACTTTGAGCCGCGGCGGGATACGTTCCACCACTGTGCTCTCACTGGGACGTATGGCGGAGCGGCTGCCCGGCGTATACTCGTAGGCTTCCAGGTCCACCGCGCCCACCAGCCCCTGGCGGATGCTGCCGTCCAGCTGGGTGCGCTCCACATAAACATAGCCGTGGATCTTCCGCGTGAGGACGCCGGCCCGGTACCGCTCCATCGTGCTGCGGATGGTCCGCAGCCGTTCTTCCTCCCCGGGCGTGCCGAGGTAGGCTTCCGGCAGCACGATATGCAGCGTGCTGGGTTTCCCCTGCGCCAGAGCCTCCGCGCGCTGCCAGTAATCCGGCTGGGAGGTAAACTGATCCACTGCGATGCAGGCCCAGGGGTCCAGCGGCGTACCGGCCGCGGGCAGCAGAATATCCGCCGGGACAAAACAGGAAAGTGCCATCCAAATGCCTCCTTACAGGACGACGGCATGGCCGACCAGGCCGTAAATCGCCAGCGACAGGATCCCGACATAGATCAGGGAGCTGGGCAGCCCCTGGAAGATCGCGGGGACATCCTTGCTGCGCAGACGGCGGCGGCCTTCCCGCACGATGAAAATGATAAACACATATCCGATCCCGCTGCCCAGGCCAAAAGCGATGCTCTGGGGCAGCGTATAGTTCTGGTTGGTGCAGATCAGCAGCGTGCCCAGCACAGCCGTGCTGCTGCCCGCCAGCGTCGTCTGGGCGCGGCACGCCTGACGCTGGCGGCGCGGCAGCAGCCCCAGCAGAAGCCAGGAGGCCCCCGCAGCCAAAAACGCACAGGTCAGATACACCACCGGGCGCAGGGACGCCACCGGCAAACCGGCCGGCAAATGCCCCCGCAGCCAGGGGAAAAACAGGTTGTGGGCCGCCCAGCCCAGCGGGGCGGACAGGGCCATGATGAGCAAAAACGGCAGGCTGTAGTCCCAGACCTGCGCTTTGTGGTCGGGCACCAGCTTCAGCAGGCGGGTGACCCCCAGCGCCCGGGCCAGGATGACATTTTCGGCAAAGACGGCCAGGGTCATGTAACTGAGGAATTCCAGCACGCCGCGCAGCAGCGAACCATCAATGTTTACGGCCGGCATACAGACGGCGCACCTCCTCCTGTTTATATTCCGTGTAGGCATTGGCGGCCGCACACCATACGGCCGCAAGCACGCCCGCCAGGACGAAACCGCCCGCGGGCTGGGCCGCCAGCGGGAGCAGCGCCGTGTGCAGCACCGTATGGCCGAACACCGTGCCGGATGCGAGGAGTTCCCGCAGGCAGCCTACGATCAGCAGCGCCGCGCACATGCCCAGGCTGTTGTTGAAACCATGGCGCAGCGCGTCGCGCAGCGGTTCCAGTTCGGTGAACTCCATGCGCTTGATGACCACGGGTTCCACCACCAGGATCGGCAGATAGATGCCCAGCACGTTGAGGTCGCTGCCAAACAGGTTATACAGCAAAACATAGACCGGGATGTACAGCAGCGCCGCGCAGTAGCAGTAGATCAGCGTGCGGAAGCGGTTGCGGCTGATATGGCACACCGCTACCGCCAGCACGCGGGTCAGCGTGATCAGCAGCAGGCTGGCCAGACACAGGATGCCGGCGCGCTGGCCGTCCAGTGCGGCCCCCACGATGGGCGCCAGGCCCAGCCCGCGTACCAGGACCGGGTTGGAAAGCCAGATATGGTCGCTGCGGATCTTCTCCTTCAGTTCTGCCTCCGCCTGCGCCCGGCTCTGCAAAAGTCCGGCGCGGTGCCGGGAGGGCGCCGCCGGGGCGGCAGGGGCCGGGGTGGCAGGGGCTTCCGGCGCGCGCTTTTTCTCCGCCGGACGCGCGGGCGCCGGGGCCGCCTGCGGCGCGGAGCGTACCGGCGGCACATCCCGGGGCGCAGGCCGTGCGGGCGCTTCCGCTGCGGGCGCAGGCCGTGCGGGCACTGCCGCCTGCGGTTCTTCCTTTTCCACCGCGCGCACAGCCGGACGCGGCCGGGGCGCCGGACGGGAAGGCCGCGGGAAGGAGCGCGTCGCTTCCTCCCGCTGTTCTTCCTGCTGGCGGGTCTGTTCCTGCAGCATCTGTTCCCGCATGGCGGCCCGCTCCGCATCGGTCAGGCGCGGGCGGCTGGTGGGAACGATGCGGCGGGGGTCCGGCGCGGACGGCTGCACTGCCTGGGCAGACGGCTTTTTGGCCGCCTGCATTTCCAGGATCGCCTGTTCGATCTCGGCGCGGGAAGCCCCCTGCTCCGCCATCGAGCGCGCCTTTTCCAGCATTTCTTTGGTGATATGGGGTATGATCAGGGTTTCGGAACGGTCCCGCTTTTTGCGGTCATTCCTGTTTGGCAGACTGGGCAAGGCGCCGTTCCTCCTTCCTCATAAAGCGGATACGCTCGGTGCGGTGGCTGATCAGGTCCAGCCATTCGGGGATCGCGCCCACGATCAGGAGCGCAAAGCAGACCGAGCTTTCATAGGGGCTGACCAGACGGAACGCATAGGTCGCCACCCCCAGCGCCACGCCATACACAAGGCGGCTGCTGGTGCGGTTGGGCATCGTGACCGGCTCGCAGACCAGGAACAGGCCGCCGAACAGCAGCGTGCCCGAAAGGATCACATACTTTTCCAGATAGATACGCTGGCGCACGAACTCCCACGGCCAGCTGAAGGCGGGCAGTTCGTTCAGCTGCGGCAGCAGCCAGGGCAGGCCGATGCTGAGCACAAAAAACGGGATCAGCACGGCCGGTTTGATATGCCCGCGCACCAGCAGGAACAGCCCGCAGGCCATGATCACCAGCGCGGCGCTGGTGCCCAGGCCGCCTGCCGCGTTGCCGGTCAGCAGGTTCATCGTGCTGTCGCTGGGCAGGCCGCCAGCCCGCAGGATGGAATTCATGCCGGGCGAAAGGACCAGATCCTGTTCCACGAACAGCGGCAGCACATTCCCCGGCGTGGGATAGCGGTAGACGCTGTCCGGCCAGGAGATGCCCGCCACCACCATGCCGACGGCCGCCGGGTGGAAGGGGTAATGCCCTTCGCCCCCGAAGGCTTCCTTGGCCAGCACGGCGACAACGACCGCCGCCCCCACCACCGCATAAGGGACGGTGGCGGGCATCATCAGGACGATCAGGGCGGCAAAGCACTCACTGGACGGTTCATGGGAATGATACCCGGCCCCGTGCAGCGGCGCCAGCGCACAGTCGCACAGGTAAGCCGTGAGCAGCCCCACTGCCAGCAGCAGGAGCGGCCGCGGGCCATAGTAGTACCAGGCCATCCCGGCCAGCGGGATCACGCACAGCAGCAGGTCTTTGTAATATTCATAGTTTTCACTGCGATCAATTCTTTTTGGGTTGGGCATGGGATCGCTTCTCCTTTATCTGATTCAGGCCTCGCCGTGCAGCAGCCGGATCACCGGCGCGGGGTCCGGCGCACGGAACAGCGCGCTGCCCGCCACCAGCCAGTCGGCGCCGGCCTGTGCGCACAGCGGGCCGGTCTGGGCATTGATCCCCCCGTCCACTTCCAGCAGGGTACGGCAATTCCGGCGGCGGCGCTCCGCGTCCAGCGCCGCCAGACGCTGGACGGCCTCGGGCATGAACGCCTGGCCGCCGAAACCCGGTTCCACACTCATGACCAGCACCAGGTCCAACGCTTCCAGGTAGGGGAACACCGCCTCCACCGGGGTGCCCGGACGGATGCTGAGCCCCACCCGGCAGCCCGCCTCCCGGATGGTTTCGATCACCCGGGGCACGGCGCCGGGCACTGCTTCGAGGTGGAAGGTGATAAGCCCGGCGCCTGCCCTGGCAAAGTCCGGGGCGTAGCGGGCCGGGTCGCTGATCATCAGGTGCACGTCATAGAAGGCGTCGGGCAGGGCGGCGTGCAGGCTTTCGAGCACCGGCGCGCCGTAGCTGATGTTGGGCACAAAGTGCCCGTCCATCACGTCAAAGTGCAGCAGGTCCACCCCTTCCCGCAGAAGGCGGAGGCAGTCCTGCTTCAAATCGGCAAAATCCGCAGAAAGGATCGATGCGGCAATCTTGGTCATATTCTTTCCCTTTACTTTCCCACATTCCGGGCGCAGCCGAGCCGCGCCGCGATATACGAAATTATTATAGCCCATCGGGGCTTAAAAAGCAAGGCGGAGCTCCTGTCCCCCTTCACAAAAATGCCGCAGGTCCGCCCTGCGGCAGCACTGCGGTATTTTTTGACGTCAGGCCAGTTCGGCGCGCACACGCTCCAGCGCCGCTTCGATGACACGGTCCATATCATAGTATTTATACTCGCCCAGGCGGCCGCCGAACAGCACGTTGGGCAGGGCGTCCGCCAGTTCCCTGTAGCGGGCGTACAGCGCGCCGTTTTCCTCATCGTTGACCGGGTAGTAAGGTTCGTCGCCGGGCTTCCACTCGGCGGAATATTCCCGGCTGATGACGGTTTTGGTACCCGGTTCGGTGGAGCCAAAAACGAAATGCTTGTGCTCGGTGATGCGGGTGTAGGGCGTTTCGGCGTCGGTATAGTTGATGACGGCGTTGCCCTGGTAGTTGGGCGTATCCAGCGTTTCGGTCTCGAAGCGGACGCTGCGGTACTGCAGCGCGCCAAGACGGTAGCCGAAATACGCGTCGATGGGCCCGGTATAGACCACCTTGCGGGCCAGAGCGTTCAGCGCTTCCCGGTCGGCCAGGTAATCGACATTCAACCGCACTTCGACGCCCTCCAGCATGTTGGCCACCAGCGCGGTATAACCCTCGTTGGGGATGCCCTGATACAAGGCGTTGAAATAGTTGTTGTCGAAGGTCAGGCGCACCGGCAGGCGCTTGATGATGAAGGCGGGCAGCGCCGTGCAGGGGCGGCCCCACTGCTTTTCGGTATAGCCCTTGATGAGTTTTTCGTAGATGTCGGTGCCCACCAGGTTGATGGCCTGCTCTTCCAGGTTTTTCGGGTGTTCGGTATAGCAGGCGGCCCGCTGTTCTTCGATCTTGGCCTGGGCCTGGGCGGGGGTGACCACGCCCCACATTTTGTTGAACGTGTTCATGTTGAAGGGCAGGTTGTACAGTTCCCCCTTGTAGTTGGCCACGGGGGCGTTGGTATAGCGGTTGAACACCGCAAAGCGGTTCACATAGTCCCACACTTTCTTGTTGTTGGTGTGGAAAATATGCGCGCCGTAGCGGTGCACGTCGATGCCCTCGACTTTCTCGGTGTAGATATTGCCCGCGATGTGGCCGCGCTTGTCGATCACCAGGCAGCGCTTGCCCGCCGCCGCGGCCTCATGGGCAAATACAGCGCCGAACAGTCCGGCGCCTACGATCAGATAGTCGTACATACGGGTCCCTCCTGTGTGGAATGTTTCCTCTGCGGGCGGCGCCGCCCTGTGCGCAGCGCCCAGGCGGCCAACAGCAGCAAGGTCAGCAGCGTTACCGTTTCCGCCCCCCGCCAGAGCACCGGCGGCGTGAATGTCACCTGCACCGTGCCGCTGTACCCGGCGGGCACCGTGACCCGCAGGCAGTTTTGTTCGTTCTTTTCCAGCGGCAGCCGTTCGCCTGTGGCGGCGTCCCGCGCCGTATAATGACGGTAGGCCAGCAGCGGCAGGTCCACCGCCGTGCTGTCGCCGGTGGGGTTTTCGCACAGCAGCGCGCCCCCGCCCTGCCAGACTGCCGTCACCGACGGATCCTGTGCCGCAGCCTCCGTCTGGCGGAAGATCGCCAGGTCCGTCCCGGCCGGCAGGTACTCATAGCCCATACTCTCATAGGGGAAGTCCGCGGCCGTCCCGGTACCGATCATGGTGATGGTCCCATGCTCATAGGCGTAGTCCCGGTAGAACGCACCCGCATACAGCAGCGTGGCCGCCGCCAGTGCCAGCGCGGCCCCCTGCGCCAGACGGGGCTTCCAGCTGTGCACCAGCCCCAGCCCCCACACGGCCAGCGCGCCCAGCAGCGCCGAAGCGACCGCCAGGTAGCGCCAGCTGAACTGCGGTTTGAGCAGGATATCCACCAGCTTTTGAGGCAGATGGGCGCCCAGCCAGTCCCAGGGGAACAGGGTACTGGACAGCCAGACCGCCAGCAGGCAGAAGGCCAGCCCCTCGCCCAGCCAGCGGGCGCGGCGCGCCGCCGTTGCGTCCTGCTGCCAGCAGCCCCGCCGCAGGCAGCACCAGACCGCCAGCACCAGCACCAGGGTGCCCGCCAACCCCAAAGTGAGCGGCATATCGCCGGTCGTCCCCGGCCCGGAGCCGCCCGACGGCGCCCCGAAAAGGCCCAGGATCTGGATCAGGTAGGTCCCCGTGGACTGGATCGGCGAGGAGTGGATATCGCTCATCATGTTGTATTCGTTCTGCATGGTGTCCAGGCAGGGCAGCAAAAACCAGGCCGAGAGCCCCGCCGCCACCGCCACTGCCTTGAGAGCCGCCAGCAGGCGGCCCGGGCGCAGCATGCGCGGCAGATGCCAAAGCCAGAACAGCGCCAGGAACAGCGCGGCCAGTTCGGTGGTGAGCAGGTGGCTCTGCACGATGCCTGCCATGCCGATGGTCAGCGGCAGCCAGTCCCGGGCCGCCGGGCGTTCCTCCCCCGCGATGGCCCAGGCCCCCAGCACTACCAGCGGCAGGAAAGCCATGGCCGTGTACTCCCCCACCGAGGCCCGCAGCAGCAGGTTGGTCAGGCGGTAGGCGCAGAGGGTATACGCAAAGGCCGCCGCCGCGCCGTACAGGCGGTTCCGCCCCATGCGGGCAAAGCTGTAGTAGGCCAGCAGCATGGTCGCCGCGTTGACCAGCACCGCATAGATCTGGTAACAGACCTGCAGCGGCACAAACGCGTTGTACAGCAGCGCAGGCAGATACAGGAACAGGTCGCAGTAGTACAGCGGTGCGGCCGAACCGTACCCGTTGTACCCGGCCGACGCTATGCGCACCGGGAACTGGCCGTCTGCCAGGGACTGTGCCGCCGCCCAGATCCGATAGGTGTGGAATTTGAGGTCATGCCCGCTATAGAGGAAATCCGCACAGTAGGGCAGGCTGGCCAGCGCAATGCCGCCTATGAGCAGCAGCGCCACACCCCAGCCGCAGCGGGGACGGCGCGGCGCCCCTCCGGCGAACAGCAGCCACAGCGCCAGATCTGCCGCTGCCAGCAGCGCCAGCCAGCCGGACAGCGACGTCACACGCCAGACCGGCTGTTCCTCCAGCGTCACGCTCTGCAGCGTCAGCGTGCATCCCTCCGCCGGCGCCGCCGTCATAAGCAGGTCGCCAACGGTATTGCCCGTCGCTACCCACAGGCGCGCTGTGACCGTGCTTTGCACGTCCGTCAGGGTGATCGCGTCGCTTCGCACCGCCGCCGGGTTACCGGCGGAAGTGAACAGCAGCGTCCCCACCGTCTGCGGGGCGGAGCGCTCCGTGCCCTGCGGCGCGTCGCAGGCATACTGCACCGTGATGCGGTATCCCCCCGCCGGGACTTCCCCCTCCACAGGGATCTGCAGTTGCGACGCCACCCGGCCGGTCCCTTCCAGCGGCACCGTGATCTGTGCCAGCGGGCGGAAAGCCGTCACGAGCAGAAACAGCAGGAACACACCTTCCAGCAAGAGCAGGACGCTGAAACGCGCATGCTTCTGGGCCCAGCTGCGGACCCGGGCCGCCCTGCTCATTGCTCCGCCGTGCTCTGCCAGTGCTGCACGGTCTGAAGCTGGAACTCAAAGTCCCGCGCATCCTTGGCCAACAGGCTGGAGAGGATCACACCGGCCACGAACAGCATCAGCGCCGCCACCAGTACAAAACCGCAGGCGATCAGCGTGGGGAAACGCGGCACCAGCCCGGTATGGAAATACTCATTGATCACCGGCAGCATAAAACCGGCGCCCAGCACGGCCAGCACCGCAGCGATACAGCCAAAAAAGGCGAACGGACGGTAATTTTTGAACAAACGCAGGATCGTCCCCAGCACCTTGAAGCCGTCGGAGTAGGTGTTGAGCTTGCTCTCCGACCCTTCGGGGCGGTCACGGTACTCGATGACCACATTGTCCACCTGCATATTGCGCTGCAGCGCGTGGATCGTCATCTCGGTCTCGATCTCAAACCCGCGGGAGAGCACCGGGTAGGTCTTGACGAACCGATAACTGAACGCGCGGTAGCCGGTCATGATGTCCTTGATTTTCCCGCCGAACAGGTGGTTGGTGCAGAAGCGTACCAGATCGTTGCCAAAGTTGTGGAAAGGGCGCTTGTTCTGGGTATAGTAGGTGCTGGAAAGACGGTCGCCCACCACCATGTCGGCCTGACGCTCCCGCACGGCCCGCACCATTTCCGGCGCAGCTTCGGCGGGGTAGGTGTCGTCGCCGTCCACCAGTATATAGGCCTCGGCGTCGACCTCACGGAACATGCGGCGCATCACGTTCCCCTTGCCCTGCTGATATTCATGGCGCACGACAGCCCCGGCCCGGGCGGCCAGTTCCGCCGTACCGTCGCTCGAATTGTTGTTATACACATAGATCGTGGCCTCCGGCAGCACACGCCGGAAGTCCGTCACGACCTTCTCCACCGTTTTGGCTTCGTTGTAGCAAGGGATCAGAACGGCAATTTTGTCCATAAGCGAAAACCTTCCCTTTCCACCGTCACATCCAGAACTGGACCAGACGGTTCACAGTATAATACAGCGACGGGTTCATGCCCTGCAGCCAGGGTTCCATCGCAAACAGCGTCAGAAAGCGGTATGCGGCGCTCCAGGCCAGCGTACCCGCCATCACCGTGCGCAGCACCGGCTGCAGTGTGACAGCCAGCGGCTCCTCGCAGGCAGCCCGCCGGGTCAGCACATGGTCGGCCAGCAGCCAGCAGAACGCCGCCCCCAGCAGCAGCACCGGGCTGTAGTCCATCAGGTAGCGGTACAATACCCCCGCCATCTGGCAGTCCACCACCGTGATCACCAGCATGGCCGCCAGCGAACCGTACACCACGGCCGCCGCCGAACGGCTGCGGTGCAGGCAGCGCCGCGCCCGGGGCAGGGCGGGCAGCAGCAGCGCCCAGGTGAAGGGTGTGGCCGCCAGCATGCCGCCGGTGAACTTTTCGCTGATGGTGCGGATGATCGCATTGGTATGCAGGTTCGTTTCAAATATATAGGGGAACACGCCCTTCAGGTGGACCGGTTCCAGCAAGCTGGTAAAGACAGCCGGACCCAGGCGCACCACGTTGAAACCGCGGCTGGTCATATCGTTGCCGGTGATATTATAGTTTGCGCCGAAATCAAAGGGGGAACCGAAACGGGCATAGTTGTACCACATCAGCCCGGCGGCCACCAGCACCACCGGCAGCAGGAAAGCGATCCCCTCCCGCACAGCGGCGCGCGTGCGCAGTCGCCCCCGGGTGATGTAGCGGTTCCAGAAGATGGGCAGCGCCAGAAGGGCAAACAGTTCCATCTGCGGACGGCAGCCCGCTACCAGCGCCACACACAGGCTGCCAAAGGCCAGCCTGACCGTCAGCACACCGCTGTGCTCCACCGGCGTGGCGGCAGCCGAAAGCCAGAGCCACAGCCCCAGCAGCAGCAGCGCGGCGCCGCAGACCAGCGCGTACTCATAGATGTAGGGGCGCTCCAGCAGCACATAGAGCTGGCTGCCCAGCATCAGCGCCGCCACCGATAGCAGATAGGCCGCTGTGGGCGCCGAAGGGAACCAGCGGCGAACGACCTGGCCCATGATCCCGAAACAACTGAGCAGGAATACGAGCCCCAGGATCACCATGCAGGGCGCATAGGACAGGTTCTGGATCCCGGTGATGGCCTCGAAGGGAAGCTGGAACAAAAGGCAGGGCACAATGCCGAAATAGACATAGTAGCGCCCGTTGTAGTAGGCATGATCCCAGCGGCCGCCCTGGATGTTGAGCGCGTCCCGGGCGGTAGCGTCGTAGGGGTTTTCCATGGCCGCCAGTTCCGGCGGCGGGTCTTCCTCCAGATCCAAGTGGCCGTTGAGCAGGCTGTGGGCCAGCGCGCCATATTGCTGGTACACAAAACTGACGGTGCTTTCCCCGTCCCAGTAGGCGGTATTGTAATGCTCCGTCGCCAGACCGGTGTTGCCCGGCTGCCAGAACGGCACCACCACCACGAAAGCGGCCAGGATCCCCCCCAGCGCCAGCGCGGCGGCGCGGTCGCAGAGGTTGCCCGCCAGCCAGCGCCTCTGCCACAGCCCGCTGCGGGGCCGCAGCAGATAGACGGTGCCGAACGCCATCCAGAGCGCCGCCAGCCGCAGCAGGGAGATCTGCAGCGGCCGCGGCGTGTTGGCCGTGATCCCTGTGATGGAGAAATTCACCGGGTACTGCGCATAGCCGCTGCTGTAGCCGCTCGCCTGCAGGGTCAGGGTACCGACGTCGCCGGTCAGATCCAGGCTGATCGTGTGGGTACGGTCCGCCCGGATCGCCACCTCCCAACTGCCAAAACGGCTCAACGCGGCATTGGCCTCGTCGGTCAACTCTACCGAAAAAGTAAAGGTGCTGTCCTCGTGCAGCAGGTCGGTGTCCAGGTTGGTCAGGTTGTCCAGATGGAGATTGTAGATGGGCCGGTCGATGTTCAGGAAACGCAGATACTTGTGACCCTCGTCCAGCATATAACGGCCATTCTCCCGCCCCACATTCACATTGGCGTCCAGATAGTCCATCAGCTGGAACGGCTCGTAGCTGTGGGTGTTGAAATACGTCACATTGCAGATAAAAAGTTCCGTGCCCGCGGCGGCCGCGAGCAGCAGCGGCAGCACGAAGCGCGCGCCCCGCTTTCCCCACAGGCGCAGGCCCGCGGTGCAGGCCCCCGCCCACAGGCAGAACGCCGTCACCGCCAGCAGGCGGAAGGCGTCGAACCCCACGGTGAGCCCCGGCCGGTGGTAGGCGCAGAGACTGAACGCCCAGGTCCCCAGCCACAAGACGGCGGCCCATGCCGCGTCCCGGCGGCACACAGCGCGCCGCCCCAGCCGCGCCGGAGCCAGACCCGCCAGCAGCGAAACCAGTGCAGTGATGATCAGCGCCAGCACGACCATAGATTTACCTCATCTTTCCCAATTTACCGTTTCTGCCCGTGAAAAAATCACTCCGCGGCATAGTTCCGGATCTGTTCCAGCCAGAAGGCCGCGGTCTTGTCCCAGCTGTACTTTTCCAGCACCTTGCCGGGCGGCGCTACCGGCTGGGCGGCCAGGGCGTCCAGGTCCACCTCGTAATCCTCCGGGTCAAAGTAGCGGGCTGTGTCGCCGTACAGTTCCGGCAGGCAGCTGGCCCGGGCCAGCGCGATGGGCGCGCCCAGAGACAGCGCCTCCAGCGGCGGGATGCCGAATCCCTCAAAGACCGCCGGGTGCAAAAACAGCTTGCAGTGCTGCATCAGAGCGGCGTTCTCACCGTCGGTGACGTAGCCGGGGTAAAATACATTGCTGGTATCGCGCGCTTCCGCGTCGTCGCCAAAGGCGCGCAGGTCCTTGCCGCCCGCCACCACGAACACCTTGTCGGGGTTACGGCGCGCCACTTCCCGGATCCATTTGAAGTTTTTGTGCTTGGCCAGACTGCCCAGGGCATAGAAATATTCCCCGCGGGTCACCCCCGGCAGCTTCTCAAAAATGCCCTCGTCCGGGGTGACGCTGCGCATGTGCTCCCAGCCGTTGTAGGTGACGCCGATCTTATCCATCGGGATGCCCAGTTTGCGGCTGATGAGCCGCCGCTGGTCCTCACTGACGGTGAATACCTGGCGCGCGAACCACTTGGTGGACAGGCAGTGCACCCAGAATTTGAAACGGAAAAACGCCCGGTCGGTATCCATGACCAGCGGGCGGATGTCGTGCAGCACCACCACACTGCGCCGGGTCATGAGCATATCGCTGGCCAGCCCCACGAAAAAGGCATGGCTGCGGCGCAGGTAGGCGGGCAGCACCGCCATGTTGTAAAAATACTTGACGGCCTTGAGCGGAACCAGCCGGATGTTCTTCAGCTCCGGCAGATGGATGGGCCGCCCGTCGTCCCGGTAGGCGATACGCACGTCCAGGCCGGTGCCTTCCAGCAGCGCGTCCAGGCGCACGACGGTTTCATAAACATAGCGCGGGATGCCCGTGATGGGGTCGCACAGCACCGTGCCGTTGATGACGATAGGGTTCAATCCTCTTCCTCCTTCTCCCAGTGGGAGCAGTCCCGCAGTTCCTGCTGCCAGTCCGCCATGCGGCGCTCGCAGTAGGCGCGGAGTTCTGTTTCAAACCGCTCCTCACTGAAAGAACGGCTGTGTTCCCGGATCTCCTCCGGGGTGCAGGCGACGCCCTCGCGTTCGAATGTTTCGATGCAGCCGGCCAGACAGTCCACCGTCTGTTCCTCGAACCAGTAGCCGGTCCGGCCGGGCAGGACCGTCTCGCAGGCGCCCCCGCGTCCATAGGCCAGCACCGGCGTACCGGCAGACTGGGCCTCCACCGGCGTGATGCCGAAATCCTCCTCGCCGGGGAACAGGAAGGCCTTGGCGCGCAGGTAATAGCCGCGCACCTCCTCATCGGTCAGGCCGCCGCCCTTGAACTCCACCGTGGGCCCGGCGATGGCGCGCAGGCTGCGCTCCTCTCCCCCGCCGCCGATGACGACCAGCCGCTTGCCCAGCTTTGTGCAGGCGGCCACCGCCAGGTCGATGCGCTTGTACCAGGTCAGCCGCCCCACAACAAGGTAGAAATCCTCCTTTTTGACGAAGGGCGCTTCGTTGATATGGCAGCAGGGGTAGATCACGTCGCTGTCGCGGCGGTAGTATTTTTTGATGCGCTGGGCGATGTAATGGGAATTGGCGATAAAATAGTCCACCCGGTCGGCGGCGCACTTGTCCCAGACGCGCATCTTGTGGATCTGGTGCGGCATAATGGCGCGCACCAGCCAGTTGGCGTTGCTGCGGTAGGTATAGTAAAAATCCCATACATAGCGGATGGGCGTATGGCAGTAGCAGATGTGCACCGCGTCGGGCCGCGTGATGACCCCTTTGGAACAGGAGGACGAGGAGGACAGCACCAGGTCGTACTCCGACAGGTCCAGCGCTTCAAAGGCGCCGGGCATCAGCGGCAGCAGATTTTTATACAGCTTTGTGGCGAAGGGCAGTTTCTGCACCCAGGTGGTGCGGATATCATAGTCCTTGAACCAGGCGGGCATACGCTTTTCATCGTAGACCAGCGTATAGATCACCGCCTGGGGGAACACGTGGTGCATGCAGTCCACCACACGGTCCCCTCCGCCATAGCCCACCAGCCAGTCATGCACGATGGCGATCTTCGGTTTTTTCTTGTTCATGGTTCTCACCCGCTCTTCCGTACCTTACTGCAGTTTTTCGTTGTTGATCATCTTGCCGCCGAATACGGTGCGGAAAATGATCTTGATGTCCAGCGCCACCGTCCAGTTTTCGATATACCAGATGTCGTAGCGGATGCGCTCCGCGATGTCGGTGTCCCCGCGCAGGCCGTGGATCTGGGCCCAGCCCGTGCAGCCCGGGCGCACCTGCTGGCGCACCAGGTAGCGGGGGATCTCTTCTTTAAAGTGTTCCACATGGTAAGGCACCTCCGGCCGCGGCCCCACCAGCGACATATCCCCTTTGAGCACGTTGAAGAACTGGGGCAGTTCGTCCAGGCTGAACTTGCGGATCAGGCTGCCGAACCGCGTTTTGCGGGGGTCGCGCTCGGTGGACCAGCCCGTTTCCTCTTTGGCGTTGACCCGCATGGAGCGGAACTTGTACATCATAAAGGGGCGCTTGTTCAGGCCGATGCGCTCCTGCTTGAAGATCACCGGCCCCGGACTGGACAGCTTGACCCCGATGGCCGTAGCCAGCATGACGGGGCTGGTGAGCACGATGAGGATCAGGCTGCCCACGATGTCCAGCCCGCGTTTGAGCGCCGCGTTGAGCAGGTTGTCGAAGGGGGTCTGCCGCACGTTGATGAGCTTGCACTCGTCCAGCACGTCGATGGTGGGCCGGGCGGGCAGATAATCGCTGTAAAAAGGCACCATGGTGATGCGGGTGCCGTGCTTGTCGCAGGCGGCAAAGGTGCGCGGCAGCAGCGAGATCTCCTCCGCTTCCAGCGCCACCACCACCTCGTCGATGGCCGGACTCTCCAGGCAGGTATCCAGCCGGACGTAATCCCCCAGATACGGCACGCCGAAACCCGGTTCCTCCATGGGGGCCAGGTAGCCGTCCACCACAAAACCGTAGTAGGGGTTGTGCTCCAGCGCGCGCAGATACAGCGCCGCCGACTTGCCGCCGCCCACCAGCAGGATATGGCGCAGCCCCAGCCCCCTGCGGCGGCGCGCCCGGTCGTACCAGCGGCGGATCAGCCGCTTGGTCACCACAGCTGCCGTGCCCAGGCCGTAGAACAGCCCCAGCACCACGCGGGAATAATCGTCCAGGTGCATGAGGTAAAGGATAAAAACAAACACCAGGATGCCGCCGCCGTTGATGACGGCGATGCGGGTGCACCGTTCCGACAGTCCGCGCAGCCGGGAGTTGCTGTAGATGCCGGCCACCCAGTAGCCGAGCACCAGCAGCAGCGACGTGACCGCCCCGGCCGCCATGTTGCGCGGGTCGCGGGCTACATCCAGCGCGGGGCCCGCGCCGCCCGGTTCAAAGAAGCGGACATAGTTGAAACGCAGGTAGTTGGCCAGCAAAAACGCGGCAAACAGCAGCGCCGCGTCCAACAGCGCGCTGACTATGCTTTTGTAGCGTTGGTTTTTTTCCAGCACCGGCGGTGCCCTCCTTCGTCGTCTTGCCGCCGCGCTCCGGCGCGGCCCGCCCTTTCTTTAGAAGGTCCAAGGGCTATCGTATAACCATACCATATTCTGCCGGGATTTGCAATCAGCGGTACAGATCCTGCAGGGAGTCCAAAGTCCGTTTCATTTCGGCGCGCACTTCCGGCGGCCCGGCCACCGCCACACCCGGTCCGAACCCGGCCACCCAGCCGAAAAACTGCGGGCTGACCTGGATCGGCACCGTGATGGTGAAATGTTCGCCGTCGCCGCAGGGGCTGAGGATCGGCCCGGTGCCGAAGCGGTCGATCATGGCTCCTGCAAAGCGGTTTTCGCATTGAAGCGTCACTTTTTTCAGCGGACCGTTGAACATGCCGAACATCTGCTGCATATAGGTGTTCACGTCGAAGGCCGCGTATTCCTCCGCGCCTTCCCGCACGGTGTCGGGCAGCTGGCGCACCCCCTGCATCTTGTCCACGCGGTAATGCTTGAGGCGTCCCTCGGTGTAAGCGATAAGGTAATAATTGCCGTTTTCCCACACCAGCACCCAGGGGCTGACCTGATAGATCCGGCCGCCGTGGCGGGGCGCCATCTTTTTCTGCAGGTTCCAGTCGCAGTACTTGAACTGCACCTGCTGCCCCGCCGTGATGGCCGCGTGCAGCGCGTCCACGGTGTAGAGGATCTTTTCGTCGGTGCTCTTGATCCGGCCGCTGACCAGCACCTTGCGGTCCAGTTCCGCCTGCCGGTAACGGGAGGTGAACTGCCCCAGCTTGTCGATCAGCGTCTTGGATTTGCGCGCCGTGATAAACTTGCTGGCGTAAACGGCGTCTACCAGCAGTTTGAGTTCCGCGAGTTCAAACAGCGTTTCGGTCATATAATAACCGCCGCCCCGGCCCCGGAGCTGTACGATCTCGAAGGGGGTGCCGGGCAGATTGTTCAGCGTGTTCAGGTCGCCGTACACGCTCTTGCGCTCCGCCTCGATGCCCCGTTCGTTCAGTTTTTCCACCAGCTGCGGCACGCTCAGCGGGTGTTTTTCATCCGTTTCACGGATCAAGATTTCCAAAAGGACCAACAGTTTCTGTTTTTGACCTTCTTTGCGCGGCATGATACAGTTTCCTCCTGAATCACCATATGTAGTCCTATTATACACCCTGCAAGCCGGTTCAGCAAGTGTCGCGCCAGAGTTTACAAATATTGTCCTTCCCGCGCCTTTCCCTGCAAGGGAAAAGCAGAAGCGCCGGCCTGGAAAGGCGCCGCCGCCAGCCCCCCGTCAGGTACAAAAACCGCCGCCCGGCGAAAACCGGGCGGCGGTGCAGTTTATACAGTTTGCAAAGGGGATCAGGCGTTGGCCTGGGAAGCAGCCACCGCGCAGGCGACGGTCATGCCGACCATCGGGTTGTTGCCGGCGCCGATCAGGCCCATCATCTCCACGTGCGCAGGCACGCTGGAAGAACCGGCGAACTGGGCGTCGCCGTGCATACGGCCCATGGAGTCGGTCAAGCCGTAGGAAGCAGGGCCGGCCGCCACGTTGTCGGGATGCAGGGTACGGCCCGTGCCGCCGCCGGACGCGACGGAGAAGTACTTCTTGCCGTTCTCGATGGCCCACTTCTTGTAGGTGCCCGCGACCAGGTGCTGGAAGCGGGTGGGGTTGGTGGAGTTGCCGGTGATGGAAACTTCCACGCCCTCCATCTTCATGATGGCAACGCCTTCCAGCACGTCGTTGGCGCCGTAGCACTTGACGGCCGCGCGCTCGCCCTCAGAATAGGGGATGGTGTTGACGACCTTGAGCTCGCCGGTCTTGAAGTCGTACTCGGTCTGCACGTAGGTAAAGCCGTTGATGCGGCTGATGATCATGGCGGCGTCTTTGCCCAGGCCGTTCAGGATGACGCGCAGGGGCTCCTTGCGGACCTTGTTGGCGGTGCGGGCGATGCCGATGGCGCCTTCGGCGGCGGCGAAGGACTCGTGGCCGGCCAGGAAGGCGAAGCAGTGGGTATCCTCATGCAGCAGCATGGCGCCCAGGTTGCCGTGGCCCAGGCCGACCTGGCGCTGCTCGGCAACGGAGCCGGGGACGGTGAAGGCTTCCAGGCCTTCGCCGATGGCGGCGGCGCACTCGGCGGCGCTCTTCAGGCCGCGCTTGACGGCGATGGCAGTGCCGAGGGTGTAGGCCCAGACGGCGTTGTCAAAGCAGATGGGCTGAATGCCGCGGATGATCTTGTCGCAGTCGATGCCCTTGGCCAGCAGCATTTCGTTGCAGGCATCCAGGCTTTCGAGGCCGTTGGCTTTCAGGCAGGCCTCGATCTTGGGCATACGGCGTTCCTGGGATTCAAAAGTTGCCATAGTGTTTGTTCCTCCCTCTCTTATTCTTCACGCGGGTCGATGTACTTGACAGCGCCCTGCTCAGCAGAGAAGCGGCCGTAGGTGCCGATGTTCTTCTCGTAGGCTTCCTTCGGGTCAACGCCGTGGCGGATGTCTTCCATCATCTTGCCCAGACGGACGAACTGGTAGCCGATGACCTGGTTGTCCTTGTCCAGCGCGGTCTTGAGGATGTAGCCCTCGGTCAGTTCGAGGTAACGAACGCCCTTGGCCTTGGTGGAGAAAATGGTGCCGGTCATGCTGCGCAGGCCTTTGCCCAGGTCGTCCAGGCCGGCGCCCACGGGCAGGCCGTTCTCAGAGAAAGCGGTCTGGCTGCGGCCGTAGACGATCTGCAGGAACAGTTCGCGCATGGCCACGTTGATGGCGTCGCACACCAGGTCGGTGTTCAGCGCCTCCAGGATGGTCTTGCCGGGCAGGATCTCGCCCGCCATAGCGGCAGAATGGGTCATGCCGGAGCAGCCGATGGTCTCCACCAGAGCTTCCTCGATGATGCCGTTCTTGATGTTCAGGCTGAGTTTGCAGGTACCCTGCTGAGGCGCGCACCAGCCCACACCGTGGGTATAGCCGCTGATATCCTCAATTTTATAGGCCTTGACCCACTCGCCCTCTTCGGGGATGGGCGCGGGACCGTGATGGGGCCCTTTTGTGATCGGGCACATGTTTTTGACCTGTGCGGAGTATTCGATCATAATTTTCTCTCCTTTGCATATTGTTAGGCTTTTCACAGCTACCTTCATTATAAAGGGTCAGATGGCTTTTTGCAATACGTTAGCGCCAACTAACTTCCATTTTTCCCCTTTAAAACAGGAAGCCGAAGATCACATGGGAAGCCGCACCGCAGCCTGCCATCATCAGGCAGGCCGCCAGCGCAGGCGGCCCCCACAGGCGCAGCAAGTCCTTTTGGGGCGCCGGTTCCGCGGGGCGTTTGCGCGCCCTGGCATGACGGGGCGCTTTTTCGGGCTGCGGTTCCTCCTCCGGCGGCAGGCAGAAAACCTGCAGCAAGGCAAACAGCAGCATGATCTCGGGGAAGATCATGGACACGCGGATGGAAACCACCGCGTGGGCCAGATAACTGACCAGCGCCAGCGTGACCGGCGCCACGCCGGGGCGCAGCCAGTTGCGTGCCGCCCGGCGCAGGTGGCTGACGATGAACCACAGCCACGCCCCCAGCCCCAGGACGCCGGTGGTCAGCAGCTGTTCCAGGTATTCATTATGGGCCGCATAGAAGGTTTTCATGCGGGCGGTGAGGCCGCTGCCCGCCCACTCGACCATGGCGGTGTGCATCATGCCGGTGCCCACGCCGAACCACTTGCGCCACAGCGGCTGGTCCAGCCAGGTGCACCAGGTGATGCGCCAGGCCGTGCCGCGGCTGGTCCCCCAGTCGTCGTTGATGATGAGGATGTCGTCCAGCCGCCCCAGGCTGGGGAAACCCGGCCAGAAGTTGGCCAGCGCATAGAGCAGCAGCCCCGCCGTGACCAGCACGGCCGCCACCACGCGCCCGATCCGCCAGAGCGGGATCTCCCGCCTGCCCAGGCCGAAGCGCAGCAGCGCCCACAGCGCCGCGCACAGCACAAAACCGGCGGCCGCCACGCGCCCCAGCGCCGCCAGCATGGGGGTGCCGCCCTGGGTGTAGACGTGGTCGCGCATGTACTGCATCCAGCCTGCATGGAAGAAGAAGAACGCCCCCAGCACCGCCAGGCGGCGCACCGTCCGGGTGGTGAAGATCTTCTGGCACATCAGCACCAGCACCGCCGCGCCGATGCCCAGGGCCAGCCCCTCGGCGTCCACCACCGCCAGCGCCAGCCCGCCGAAAAAGGCCGGAACGCCGTAGAACAGCGTATGGCGCGGCCCGCGGGCCACCAGGAAGGCGTAAAAGACCAGCGGCAGCGCGAAGGCCATGAACCCGGCGTTGAAGTTCTTCTGCCCCAGTGTGGAGAAGAACTGGGCGCGCTCGACGACGGCGGTATCCTCATAGGCGCCGATCAGGTCGATGTTGAAGATGTTGAGCACATACAGCACGGTGACCACGATGGTGGTGAGCCCCACGCAGAAGGTCAGGCCGTTGAGCAGCCCCTGCGGCGCAAAAGCCCGCACGGCCAGGTACCCGGCCGCCGTGAACAGTACCATCATGAAGCCGCCGTAGTAACCGCCCAGCCCCCACAGGGAGGCGACCGGCGACAGGGACAGCACGGTGGAGAGCAGCCCCGTAAGTACGAAGGCCCCCAGTGCCCAGAGCGAGGGGTCCCGCGCCCGCAGACGGCCCGGAGCCGGGCGCGCGCCCACGAGCGCCAGCGCCCCCAGCCAGGCACAGAATGCCCAGAACAGGGTGCATACCGCCGTGAACTTGACCACGCCCAGGTTGGAGAACTTGTCGATATATAAAGGATACAGGCACAGCGCCGCCAGCAAAAAAGCGGTAGCCGAGCGCGCAGCGATGTGCCGCAACTGGATCGTTTGCTGCATGGAGCCTCCTTGAAAAACGGAACAAAGAAAACAACTTATATAGTTTACACGTTCCAAAGTGTTTTTTCAAGGTTTCGGCAAAGGTTTTACAAGTGCCGCACACAAAAGCCCCGCCAGGGCGCATCCCCCGGCCAGCCAGTGCCGCGCCCCCAGGGGCAGCGCCTGGCTGCCGATGTAGCTCAGCAAACTGCCGCCGCTCATGCCCAGCGCCAGGAATCCATAGTTGACCCCTGCGTGGCGCAGGCCGAACAGGTCGGTATTCCAGGCAGGCTGCACCGCCGCCCCGCCCGAATAGAAAAACGTCAGCAGCGCATAGGAAGCCAGCACCCACCAGCCGCCTGCAAAGGCAAACCACGCCGACCCGGCGGCCAGACCCAGATAGACGGCGTACAGCACCGGTTTGCGGCCGAACGCATCGCTGACCGCCGGGCACAGCAGCCGCCCTGCGGCGCTGGCCGCCGACCCCAGTACCACGCAGAAAGGCGCCGCCGGTTCCGGCAGGCCGCGGTCTGCGGCGATGGCCAGGATCTCGGGGCTGAACAGCAGCACCGGCGGCGCGCTGAGCGCCACCGCCGCCACGCAGAGTTTGTACTGCCGGGTGCGCAGCATCTGCCGGCAGTCCAGCCCCTGCGCCGGGGGCGCCGCCCGGTTGGAGGCGGGCGGGTCCTGCAAAAGAACCGCCCCGCCGCCGCAGACCAGCAGCATGAGTAGCCCCAGCACCGCAAAACAGGCGCGGATGCCCCAGCGCCCGCCCACGCCCCGGACGAACAGCGTAAAAAACGTCCCCGAAAGCCCCATGGCCACCCCGGTCACGCCGGTGGCCCAGCCCTTGCGGTCCCGGTACCATTTCTGCGCGCAGGCCAGCACTGCCGGGGCCAGAAACGCGCTGCCCAGCCCCGCGGGCAGGCTGTACACCAGCAGGAACAGCACCGCGTTGCCCGGCGGCGCCAAAGCCGCCGCCAGGAAGGCGCCGGCCAGCAGGGCCGTGCCCCACAGCCCCGCGCGGCGCGGGCCCCGCCGGTCCTGCAGCAGACCGCCCGCCGCGCACCCCACCCCGTAGGCCGCCACCAGCAGCGCAAAGGCCAGCATGGCCTGCCCGCGCGACAGCCCGTACCCCTGCATAACCGGGCGCTGGAACACGCCCCAGGCCGACGGGATGCCGGTGAGCAGCTGCACGCCGGCCCCCGCCGCCAAAATGTATGGGCCGCGGTCCTGTTTTTCCATTCCGATCCCCTCCCCGTCCTTCCAGTATGGGCATTTTGCATTGACAAAATGCAGCGGGCCGTTTATCATGGATACCAGTATTGAGATAAGGAGTCCTTGCCGATGAAAACCCAGCCGTTGAAAGGCATGCGCGACCTGCTGCCCCGGGAGCAGGCGCTGCGCGACTATATCCAGGGCCAGATCCTGGCCACCTACCGCGCCGCCGGGTTCCAGCGCATCTCCACCCCCATCCTGGAGGACATGGAGAACCTGGACAAAAGCGACGGCGGCGACAACCTGAACCTGATCTTCAAAGTTCTCAAGCGCGGCGACAAGCTGGAAAAAGCGCTGGCCAGCGGCGATGAGAAGCAGCTTTCCGACATGGGGCTGCGGTACGACCTGACGCTGCCGCTCTCCCGCTATTACGCCGCTCACCGCAATGAACTGCCCACCCCCTTCAAGGTCATCCAGACCGACCGCGTCTACCGCGCCGAACGTCCCCAGAAGGGCCGCCTGCGGGAGTTCGTGCAGTGCGACATCGACATACTGGGCGATTCCAGCCCCAACGCCGAGGTGGAACTCATCGACGTGACGGCCCGCGCCCTGCTGGCCATCGGGTTCACCGGCTTCACGGTCCACGTCAACGACCGCCGCATCCTGCGCGCCATGCTGCAGAAAATGGGGTTCGCCGCCGGGGACCTGGATTCCGTCTGCGTCAGCTTCGATAAGCTGGACAAGATCGGCGCCGGCGGCGTCAAGGCCGAACTGGCGGAGAAGGGCTTCGCCCCCGAAGCCGTGGACGCGCTGGACCGTTTCCTGCGCGCCGGGGATTTCAGCCTGGAGGCCGTGGCCGCCCAGGTGGGCGACGAAACCCTCACCGCCGATCTGCGGTACGTGATCGCCACCAGCGGGAAGATCGCCGCCGGACGCTACGGCGTCGCCTACGCCCCCAGCCTGGTGCGCGGCCAGGGCTACTACACCGGCATGGTGTTTGAAGTAACCTGCCCGCAGTTCAGCGGCGCGGTGGCGGGCGGCGGCCGCTACGACAACATGGTGGGAAAATTCATCGGCCAGCAGGTCCCGGCCGTGGGCTTTTCCATCGGCTTTGAACGGGTCTGCGGCATCCTGCTGGAGCAGGATCATCAGATCCCCGGGGCCAAACAGCGTCTGGCGCTGCTCTACCTTCCGGAAGCCGACTTTGCCGCCGTGCTGCAGAAAGCGGAAACGCTGCGCGGCCGCTACGACGTGACCGTGCTGCCCCAGGCCAAAAAGCTGGGCAAGCAGTTCGGCACGCTGGAGGCCGCCGGGTATGACGCCGTGGCTTTTGCCGACAACGACGACCTGAAACTGCTGGGCCGGAAAGCCGAATGATCCAATGCAAGCGCAGGCCTTTGCAAAGGTCTGCGCTTTTTGTAGGCAAGCTGTAACCCACAAGCCCTTTTGTTTGTGTTATAATGCAGAAAAGGCCTGTGAACCGGGGCGCTGCGCCGCCCCATGGATCTGCGAAAGGAGCCCGCGATGAACAAGCAAGTTTCCCGTCTGGCGGCCTTCGTGCTGGCCGCCGCCCTGCTGACCGGGTGCGGCGCCTCCGGCACCGCCGCCTCCTCGTCTGCCGCCCAGGACATGATGAGTTCCGAGAGCATGGCCGCGGGCGGCGCCGAGAGCGCCCTGCTGCCGGAGGACGTCTCCACAGCGGAGAACGCCCAGAAGTTGATCTACAACGCCGACCTGGAACTGGAGACCACCGGCTTCGACGCCGCCCAGGATACACTGCAGGCCGCGGTGGAAAACACCGGGGCCTGGCTGGAATACAGCGAGATGAACGGTTCCGCCGAGGATCAGGACCGCCGCCTTTACTATACCGTGCGGGTGCCGGTGGACAACTACCGCACGTTTTTGGAGCAGGCCGGACAGAGCGGCAGCGTGCTGAGCCTGAACGAGAGCGCCCAGGACGTGACCGCCAGCTACATCGACGTGGAGGCGCGGATCGACTCGCTGGAAGCCCAGCGGGAGCGGCTGGCCGAACTGGCTGCCCAGGCCGAGACCACCGCCGACCTGCTGGAGATCGAAAGCCAGCTTTCCGACGTGCAGTATGAGCTGGAAAGCTACACCCGGCAGCTGCGTGCGCTGGACGGGCAGATCGCCTACTCCACCGTGAACGTCACGCTGCGCGAAGTCGCCACCCTGACCCCCACGGGCATCACCTTCCCGGAGCGTCTGGGGGACGCCTTCTCCGGCGGATGGACCGCCTTTGTGACCTTCCTGCAGGGGCTGATCCTGACGCTGGTCTACCTGTGGCCGCTGCTTCTGATCGCCGCCGCCGTGGTGTTCGCGGTCCGTTCCCTGTCCCGCCGCCACCGCGCCGCCCACCCGAAACCGCCCAAACCGCAAAAGCCCGGCAAGGGCGCGCCGCCCGCCTCCCCCACCGCCCGCACGGCCCCCGGCGCCGGCACTGCCTTGCCGGACGAACCTTCCGGCAAGGAGGAAGCGCCCAAACCCAAGTATTGAAATATAAAAGCGGAACCCCCGCATGTGAACCGAACCAGTAAAAACGGACAATAGACAAAACGCCCCCTGTGTAGGAAAATGTAACTATACAGGGGGTGTTCGTATGTCACGAAGGAAATACACACATATACAGGCATTG
>HBJMC02800__coassemble_98_pt1 | contig 83435 bp, 69 predicted proteins | sample HBJMC02800__metabat2_low_PE_014 | metagenome-assembled genome bin HBJMC02800 | reverse complement strand
GCGCGAGCAGACGCTGAACCAGCTGCTGGTCGAGATGGACGGTTTTGACGCCAACGACGGTGTGATCGTCATGGCGGCGACGAACCGTGCGGATATTCTGGATAAGGCCCTGCTGCGGCCTGGCCGTTTCGACCGTCAGGTGTATGTGGGCCTGCCGGACGTCAAGGGCCGCGAGGAGATCCTGAAAGTCCACACCAAGAACAAACCGCTGGGGCCGGATGTGAGCCTTAAGACCATTGCCCGTTCCACGGCCGGGTTCTCGGGCGCGGATTTGGAGAACCTTGTCAATGAAGCTGCACTGCTGGCGGCGCGCCGCGGCAAGAAAGCGATCACCGAGCCGGAGATCGAAGAGGCTTCCGTCAAGGTCATGATGGGACCCGAGAAGAAGAGCCACGTGGTCACGGATGATGAGCGCCGCCTGGTGGCTTACCACGAGACGGGCCATGCGATCACGGGTTATTTCAGCAAGCATCATGATCCCGTCCACCAGATCAGCATCATTTCCCGCGGCGGTGCCGGCGGTTACACGATGTACCTGCCGGAAAAAGATCCCAGCTACGTGACCAAGACCGCTATGTTCGAGAATATTGTCTCGCTGCTGGGCGGCCGTGTGGCCGAGCAGCTGGTGCTGGACGATATTTCCACCGGCGCTTCCAATGATCTGCAGCGCGCGACGGATACCGCCCGCGCCATGGTGACCCGCTACGGTTTCTCGGAGCGGATGGGCCCTGTGGTTTATGGCAGCGACCCTGAACAGACCTTCCTGGGCCGCGATTTCGGGCAGGGGAAGGGTTACTCTGAATCCATTGCCTCGGAGATCGACAACGAGATCCGCGATATTGTGGATGAAGCATACGAGACGGCACGCCGTTTGCTGACAGAACATATGGATAAGCTGCATGCGGTGGCCAATGTCCTGATAGAACGTGAAAAGATCAGCGGCGATGAATTCCGAACGTTGATGGAGGGCGGGACGCTCCCGCCTTATGATCTGAGCAAGGGCGAGACGGCCAGGGCGGATACTGTCCAGACACCGTCCGAATCCCCTGTGCAGGAGGAAGAACCGAAAACAGAGACTGCTGCCGGGCCGGACCAAGACCGGCCGGAGGCCCAAGAGTAAAAAGTAGGTGTTGGATCATGGATCAGAATTTTTCCCTGATGGCGCAGTCCCGCGCCAACTATTACACGGCAGGCAGCCCGGTCCAGTTTGTCCGGGTGGAGTTGCTGAAAGGGGATGTGACCGGGGAAGTTGCGGTTTGCCTGACTTTTAAAAATGTCGGGACAGAGCCGTTGACCGGGTTGGTCATCCATTTCAAGTGTAAAGATGCGGCGGGGCAGGTCCTGTGCGAGGACGACTTCTACTATGAACAGCTGGAAGCACAGCCGGGGGATCTCTTTGGCAGTGATGACGCTGTGTATGTCAGCGACACGCCGGTCTCCAGCGTGGAAGTGGAGCAGGACCGTGCGTTCCTGAACGGCCACGGTGTGGATCTTCGCGCCTATAAACGTGTGCGCCTGCAGACGCCGCGCGTGCTTCCTGCGTCCATTGCCAAAACGCTGCAGCAGCGTACCGGCAACTCCTTGTTGACCTGTGTACCGCAGGATACCCAGTACGGCTGGTTCTGCTCCTGCGGAGCGTTCCATCCCAATGAGGAAAATTGTGTGGTCTGTTCGGAGTGCGGCGGCGACCGCACCGGGATCAAGGCGACTCTGACGCAGATCCTGGAAGAAGCCCGCCGTGCGGCGGAACGTCAGCAGCAGGAGATCCGCTCGGTAGCGGATAATGTCGCCCCGCAGCGCGCGCAGTCCGATCCTGCGGCTACGGCTGCTGCCGCACAGGCCGCTATCGACCAGGAGACCGACGCGACCGCCACCTATGACCCCCGCGGGTATGCACCGCAGGAAGAAGAGGACGCGGAGATGGAACGTGTGCGCCGCTATGCGCCCAAGGGACGTCTGTTTGAGGACGACGAGGATGACGAGAGCACGCAGATGTTTGACACCGAAGAGCTGGACTATGACGACGAGGATGACGATCGCGCGGGCAGAAAGCGCGGACGGTATGCCGACGATGACGAGACCAGCGAAGATGATGTGATGGCAGAGCGTATCATTCATTGGGCGCCGCCGATCACAGCGATCGTCTGCGCACTGATCATCGCAGTCTCGCTCATCTACCATTTCGTGATCGCCTGAGCGCGGGGACGGATCGTTTCCGGCCGCGGAGAGGGCAAAATATGCAAACGACCGCTGCTTATAATGCAGCGGTCGTTTGCGTTTGATCCACGGGGCAGGCCGGTCAGGTGTGCGTCAGGCGGTCAAAAGTTTTCAGAATATCGGGTTGCTCCAGCTTAATGACCCGCCCGGACAGGTAATGCAGGCTGTTTTCTTCCGGGATGCGGCCAAAGGTGAGCCGCTGGGCGCAAAGGGCCTGGGTGGAAAGCCCGGAAGAAGCGTTCATTTTGCGGTTGCCGTATTTGAGGTCGCCCAAAACCGGGTGCCCCAGATAGGAAAGATGGGCGCGGATCTGGTGGGTGCGCCCGGTGACCAGCCCGATCCGGCACAACGCAAAGGGCCCCTCCTGCCGGAGCACCGTAACGTCGGTGATGATCTGTTTGTAGTCGCCGCCGGGCCGTGCATGGATGTGCACTTTGTTGTTCTTTTCATTGTGCTGCAGCCAGGCGATATGCCGCCCGGCCGGGGGCGCGCCGACGGTGATCGTCAGGTACTCCTTTTTCATGAGGTTTTCCTGGATGATGCGGTTGAGATCCCGCAGGGCGGGATAGGTCTTGGCGGCAAGGACCAGCCCTTCGGTCCCGCGGTCCAGCCGGTTGCAGAGCGCGGGCGCAAAGCGGTTTTCGGCGTGAGGATCGTATTCGCCTTTTTTCTCCAGATAGGCGGCAAACGCGTCTACCAGGTTGGCATCCCCGGTGCGGTCGCTGTGGCAAAGCAGGTGAGGCGGCTTGTACAGTACAGCAAAATTCCCGTCTTCATAGATCACAGTAACGGGCGGCTGCCGCCGCGGAGTTTTGGGCTTTGGCTGCGCGGCGTCGGGTAAAAAGAATTCGTCGTTGATATACAACTCGACCCGGTCGCCGGTCGCGAGCCGCGTGTCAGGGGCAGCCCGTTTTCCGTTTACTTTAATGCGCTTGTTACGGAACGCCTTGTACATCAGGCTGCGCGGCAGCTGATGCGTCACGCTTTCTACAAAACGGCTCAGCCGTACATCGTTTTCGTTGGGACCCGCAATAAAACTTTTCATGATTTCCTCTCTTGCCTGGGGAATAGCCCTTTGCAAATTGTTTTTGTACAGTATATAATAATATAAAATCAGAAAAACGTAAAGCAAACCGGCGAAAGGATGTAAAACGGATGGCAAAAAGGACGGAGCATCCGCTGCACGAAAACCATCGAGCCCGTATGCAGGAAAGAGTGGCGCGCGACGGGCTGGAAAGCCTGGCGGAACATGAAGCGCTGGAATATCTGCTGTTTTTGGCGATCCCGCGCAAGGATACGAATGAACTGGCGCATCGGCTGATCCAGCATTTTGGGGATTTCTGCAAGGTCATGGAGGCAGAGCCGGAGGAATTGCAGCGCGTGGAGGGCATTGGCCCGCGCAGCGCGAACCTGATCCATACGGTTATGGCGTTTAACCGCTACTATGCGTTGAAAAAGCGCAAGCGCCGCACGGCGCTGGATGCGGCGGAACGGGCGGCAGAATATGTGAAGCCATTGTTCCTGGGGAAACAGAACGAACTGCTGTATCTTATCTTGCTGGACGATAAATGCCGTCCTGTGCGGGATATGCGCATTGCCGAGGGGGTCCCGAACCGGGTCCACGTAGACGCGCGTAAATTGTTGCGTGATGTGGCGCGTACCGACGCAACCTGCGGGATCCTGGCGCACAACCACCCCACGGGGCTGGCGCTTCCGAGTGAAGCGGATGTGATCGCTACGGCGGGCGTGATGAAAGCGCTGGAACCATTGGGCGTTTCGATCATCGACCACATCATTGTGGCGGGGGAGGAGACCTGCTCCATGCGGCAACGGGGCTGTTTGCCGCAGTGCGGCGGCGGGATGCAGATCCTGAATGCCGCCAGCCGGTAAAAAAGCAACACTCTGCAGCTTGTGCGGCAGAGTGTATTTTTTTGTCTGGCCGGCACAAAATGTCCGGCAGGGGGACTTTACTTATAAAAACGCCTATGGTATAATCAAAAAACAACAAAATGTTGTTAAACGAGGGGGGTTGGCCGTGGAGGATATTTTTCATTTGAAAGCACCGTTTCAGCCGACAGGCGATCAACCGCAGGCGATCGAGGCGCTGGTGCAGGGGATCGAGGCGGGGGACGAGGCGCAGACGCTGCTGGGCGTAACAGGTTCCGGCAAGACGTTCACAATGGCCAACATCATCGCGCGCTGTAACCGGCCCACCCTGATCCTGGAGCCCAACAAGACGCTGGCCAGCCAGATCTGCACGGAAATGCGCGGTTTTTTCCCGGATGATGCGGTGGAATATTTCGTCTCCTACTACGACTACTACCAGCCGGAAGCTTATATCCCTTCGACCGATACCTATATCGAAAAAGACAGCGCCATCAACGATGAGATCGACCGGCTGCGCCATTCCGCCACGGCGGCTCTTTCGGAGCAGCGCAACGTCATCATTGTGGCCAGCGTGTCCTGCATCTATTCCCTGGGCGACCCCATTGATTACCGCAGCATGGTCATCAGCCTGCGGCCCGGTATGCAGATGGAGCGGGACGAACTGTGCGCCCGCCTGGTCAAACTGCAGTATGAGCGCAATGATATGAACTTCATCCGTAATAAGTTCCGCGTCAAGGGTGATACGGTGGACATCCACCTTGCCTACAACGACGAGTATGCGATCCGGGTCGAATTCTTCGGTGACGAGATCGACCGCATTGTCGAATTCGACCCGCTCACCGGCGAACACAGGAATGTAGTCCGCCATGTGGCGATTTTCCCGGCCAGCCATTATATCGTTGGGCCGGAAAAGATGAAGGCCGGGCTGGCGAAGATCGCTGAGGAAATGCAGCAGCAGGTCGAAAAATTTACCGCGGAAGGCAAGCTGCTGGAGGCCCAGCGCATCCAGCAGCGTACCAACTACGATATGGAGATGCTGCAGGAAGTAGGGACCTGCAAAGGCATCGAGAATTACTCTGCAGTGCTGTCGGGGCGCGCCCCCGGCTCAACGCCGACTACACTGCTGGACTATTTTCCTGACGATTTCCTGTTGATGGTGGACGAAAGCCATGTGATGCTGCCGCAGGTCCGCGGCATGTTCGGCGGGGATTACAGCCGCAAAAAAACGCTGGTCGAATACGGATTCCGTCTGCCGTCGGCATTTGACAACCGGCCGTTGCGCTTTGAAGAATTTGAACAGAAAATCCACCAGAAGATCTTCGTTTCGGCTACACCGGGCGACTATGAACGCCAGCATTCCAGCCGGGTAGCCGAGCAGGTGATCCGGCCCACCGGGCTGCTGGACCCGCTGGTCATCGTGCGTCCGGTGGAAGGTCAGATCGAAGATCTGCTGGGGGAGATCCGCCAGCGTATCGAGCGCAACGAACGGGCGCTGGTCACGACGTTGACGGTGAAAATGGCGGAGGATCTGACCGATTATCTCGAAGAACACGGCGTCAAGACGAAGTATATGCACCACGAGGTGGATACCTTTGAGCGTATGGAGATCATCAAGGACCTGCGGGTCGGCGCGATCGACGTGATCGTGGGGATCAACCTGCTGCGCGAGGGGCTTGACCTGCCGGAAGTCTCGCTGATCGCCATTCTGGATGCAGACAAAGAAGGCTTTTTGCGCAGCGAGACCAGCCTGATCCAGACCATCGGGCGCGCCGCGCGCAATGCGAACGGCGTGGTGCTGATGTACGCCGACGAAGTCACACCCAGCATGGAACGGGCAATTTTGGAGACGGAGCGCCGCCGCGCGATTCAGGCTGCCTATAATGAAGAACACGGCATCACGCCCAAGACCATCGTCAAGGCCATTGGGGACGGGCTGGAGATCAGCATGAGCGAGGAAAACAAGCGGATGCGCCAGCACCGCATGAGCCGCGCTGAACGCCAGCAGACCATCGAGCGCATGACAAAGGAAATGAAAGAAGCGGCCCGGCTGCTGCAGTTTGAACTGGCGGCCCAGCTGCGCGACGAGATCGCCCGGCTGGAGCGCGGGGAGGACCCTGCCGCCGCGGACGCCGGCGGGCGGAAAGCCGCCGCAAAGACCCGCAAGGGCAGGAGGAAATACAAAAATTGAGTACCGCACCGAAAGAAAGCAAGCGCAGTTCCAAGATCCGCATCGACCCGAACAACCGCATCGTCATCAAAGGCGCGCGGGAGCATAACCTGAAAAATGTGGATCTGGTCCTGCCGCGAAACAAACTGATCGTCATGACGGGACTGTCCGGCTCCGGCAAGTCCAGTCTGGCGTTTGATACAATCTTCGCGGACGGGCAGCGCCGCTATATGGAGAGCCTTTCCAGCTATGCCCGCCAGTTCCTGGGCCAGATGGAGAAGCCGGACGTGGATGAGATCACCGGCCTGTCCCCGGCTATCTCCATCGACCAGAAAACCACCAGCCACAACCCGCGCTCCACTGTGGGCACCGTGACGGAGATCTACGACTATCTGCGCCTGATGTACGCGCGGATCGGCGTGCCGCACTGCCCCATCTGCGGGCGGGAGATCACCCAGCAGACGGTGGATGAAATGGTCGACGAGGTCATGAAACTGCCGGAACGCACCCGGTTTCAAGTGTTGGCGCCGGTGGTGCGTGGCCGCAAGGGCACCCAGACGAAAGAACTGGACGCCGCCCGCCGCGCGGGGTTCGTCCGCGTGCGGATCGACGGGAATATGTATGATCTCAGCGAGGAGATCAAGCTGGAGAAAAACATCAAACATACGGTGGAGATCGTCGTGGACCGTCTGGTCATCAACGATACGGTGCGCGGCCGTCTGGCCGACTCCATCGAGACGGCGCTGGCCCAGACCGGCGGCCTGGTGATTGTGGATGTGATCGGCGGGGAGCCGATGACCTTCAGCCAGAGTTACGCCTGCCCGGAACACGGGATCTCGGTGGAAGAACTGACGCCTCGCATGTTCAGCTTCAACAACCCCTTCGGCGCCTGTGAGAAGTGTACCGGCCTGGGGACTTTTATGAAAGTGGACCCGGCGCGGGTGATCCCTGATAAACGTAAATCCATCCGGGAAGGCGCCGTCAAGGCCAGCGGCTGGTATTATGCCGAAGGCTCTATCTCCGAGATGACCTATGTGGCTCTTGGCAAGCGCTACGGCTTTACACTGGACACCCCCATCAAGGAATTCAGCAAGGAGGCGCTGCACGCCCTGCTCTACGGTACCGGCGGCGAACGTATTGAGATGCAGCGCGAGAGCATGTTCGGCTCCGGCACGTATTACAACCAGTTTGAGGGCATCGTCCCCAACCTGGAACGCCGCTTCCGGGAGACCAGCAGCGAGTGGGTAAAGGAGGAGATCGCGCTGGTCATGTCCAGCGAAGAATGCCCCGACTGCCATGGCAAACGCCTGAAGCCCACCAGCCTCGCCGTGACCGTGGGCGGTATCAACATCGCCGATTTCTGCGAAATGAGCGTGAGCCAGGAACTGGAGTTTATCCGCACGGCGAAAGTCAGTGAGCGGGATGAAATGATCGGCGCTCCGATCTTCAAAGAGGTAAAGGAACGCCTGGGCTTTTTGCAGAGCGTGGGCCTTGGGTACCTGACCCTTTCCCGCGGGGCGGCGTCGCTCTCCGGCGGCGAGAGCCAGCGCATCCGTCTGGCAACGCAGATCGGCAGCGCCCTGACCGGCGTGCTGTACGTGCTGGACGAGCCGAGCATCGGTCTGCACCAGCGGGACAACGATAAACTCATTGCGACCATGAAGCGTCTGCGCGATCTGGGCAATACGCTGATCGTGGTGGAACACGACGAGGATACCATGCGGCAGGCTGACTACATCGTGGATGTGGGCCCCGGCGCAGGCGTGCACGGCGGCGAAATCGTGGCGGCGGGCAGCGTGGCGGATATCTGCAAAGTCAAGCGCAGCATTACCGGCGCTTATCTGGCAGGCCGCAAATTCGTCGAGGTCCCCGAAACGCGGCGCGAAGGCAATGGGAAATTCCTGCGGGTGGTCAAAGCCCATGAGAACAATCTGCAGGACATCACGGTGGATTTCCCGCTGGGCAAAATGATCTGTGTGACCGGCGTGTCCGGTTCGGGCAAATCCACGCTGGTCAACGAGATCCTCTACAAGACGCTGGCCGCGGCCATGAACGGCGCGCGCAGCCGTCCGGGCCAGTGCGAGGAAGTGCAGGGCATGGAATGGGTCGACAAGGTCATTGGCATCGACCAGTCGCCCATCGGGCGCACGCCGCGTTCCAACCCGGCAACGTACACCGGCGTGTTCAGCGACATCCGGGCCCTTTTTGCCAGTACCCAGGACGCCAAAATGCGCGGGTACGGTCCCGGCCGGTTCAGCTTCAATGTGAAGGGCGGCCGGTGCGAAGCCTGCGAGGGCGGCGGCATCCTGCAAATTGAGATGCACTTTCTGCCGGATATTTATGTGCCCTGCGACGTCTGCAAAGGCAAACGCTACAACCGGGAGACGCTGGAAGTCCGCTACAAGGACAAAAACATCTCCGACGTGCTGGATATGACGGTGGAGGAGGCGTGCGCTTTCTTTGCCAATGTTCCCAAGATCGCCCGCAAGCTGCAGACATTGCAGGAGGTGGGCCTTGGCTATATCCAGCTGGGGCAGGCGGCCACGACCCTCTCGGGCGGCGAGGCCCAGCGTGTCAAACTGGCCAACGAACTGGCGCGCCGGGGAACCGGCCAGACCGTCTATATTCTGGATGAGCCGACCACCGGCCTGCATGTGGCGGACGTCCACCGTCTTGTCAAAGTGCTGGACAAGCTTGTGGACGCCGGAAACACCGTGATCGTGATCGAGCATAATCTGGATGTGATCAAGCGCGCGGATCATATCATCGACCTTGGGCCGGAGGGCGGCAGCGGAGGCGGCCTTGTGGTGGCCACCGGCACGCCGGAGGAAGTGGCGCAGAACGAGCGCTCCTTCACTGGGCAGTATTTGAAACCTGTGCTGGAACGCGCCCGGCAGCTGCAGGAACAGGCATAAAAAGCAGGAGCTTCCCGGAGCGGGGGCTCCTGCTTGCTGTTGTACGGCAAACCACAGGATAGCGTATAGTATGAAAAATCCGAAACAACTGCTTGTACTTTTTTCCGCAATTTGCTATACTGGTACAGTATATTGGATTTGTGTGCCCTTTAAGGAGAATTCACTTGGAAAAACTGACTTATTCGCATGACAGTGCGGCGGCGGAAACGCTGGCGGCTTATTACGAGACGCCGCCGATGGCCTATGTGCGCAGCTACGGCTGCCAGCAGAACGTCAACGACGGGGAGAAGATCCGCGGCGTTCTGCAGGACGTGGGTTTCGGGCTGTGCGATTCGCTGGAGGACGCCGACCTGATCCTGTTCAACACCTGCGCGGTGCGGGAACATGCAGAGCAGCGGGTGTTCGGCAATATCGGCGCGCTGAAAAGACTGAAGGAACAGAACCCGAAACTGGTCATCGGCGTCTGCGGCTGCATGGCGCAGCAGCCTCATATCGTGGAAAAGCTGCGCCAGAGTTATCCGTACGTGGACCTGGTGTTCGGTGTGGACGGCATCGACCGGCTGCCCGCCATGCTGGCGGAGCGTCTGCGGCGCGGCAAACGCTACCTGCAGATGCCGGAGCAGCGGAACGCGGTGGTCGAGGAACTGCCCATCCGAAGGGATTCGGGATTCCGCGCCTGGCTGCCGATCATGTATGGTTGCGACAACTTCTGCACCTATTGTATTGTACCGTATGTGCGGGGGCGGGAACGCAGCCGGGAACCCGGCGCCATCCTGGCGGAGTTCCGGGATCTGGTGGCAAACGGCTACAAAGAGATCACCCTGCTGGGGCAGAATGTCAACAGCTACGGCAAGGGGCTGGCACAGCCCGTGGATTTCGCCGACCTGCTGAACCTTCTGTGCGAGGTGCCGGGGGACTACCAGATCCGCTTTATGACGAGCCACCCCAAGGATGCCAGCCGCAAGCTGATCGACACCATCGCCGCACAGCCTCATTTGTGCAAGCACATCCATCTGCCGGTACAGTCCGGCAGCGACCGGGTCCTGCAGCAGATGAACCGCCGCTATACGGCGGAACAGTACAAGGAACTGGTGCGCTATGCCCGGCAGAAGATCCCCGGGGTCACCTTCTCCAGCGACATCATTGTCGGGTTCCCCGGCGAGACGGAGGAGGATTTCTCCGCCACGCTGGATCTGGTGCGGGAAGTGGGCTATATGCAGCTGTTCACCTTCATCTATTCCAAGCGCAGCGGGACCCCGGCAGCCCGAATGCCGGACCCCGTCACCCATGCCGAAAAAGCGGCGCGGATGGAACGGCTGCTGCGCGCGCAGGATGAATACGCCTTTGCCGCTGTGGCCGCCATGGCCGGACAGACGGTGCGTGTGTTGGTGGAAGCGGCCGGGCGTACCCCGGGCACCTGCAATGGGCGTCTTGACAACAACCTGGTGGTGGAATTCCCCGCGCCTGAGTCGTTGATCGGTCAGTGGGCGCAGGTCCGCCTGACGGGCTCCCGCGCGGCGCTGCTGGTGGGCGAACTGGCACAGGAAAACACGACCGAAACAGAAGTATAAACAAAAAAGGAGTCACTACAATGGATTGCATGGATCTTTTCAAGAAAGCGGCTGCCGCGATGCAGACCGACCCCCGTTATCTGGAACTGGACGCGGCGCGCCGCGCCAACGATGCGGACCAGGAACTGCAGGGCCTGATCGGGGAGTTCAATCTGGCCCGTCTGGACCTGAACAATGAGAGCAGCAAGTCCGAGACGGACGCGGCCCGCGTGGCGGAACTGAACCAGAAGATCAACGCGCTGTACGACCAGATCATGGCCAGCGAGGGCATGATGCGCTACAACGAGGCCAAGAATGCCTGCGAAGCGATGGTCAACTATATCGACGCCATCATCAACACGGCTATGAACGGCGGCGACCCCATGACGGTCCAGGAACCGGCGGGCGGCTGCACCGGCAGCTGCGCGACCTGCGCGGGCTGCCACTGAGCGCGGCCTGGATACGGCAGATCAGGAAAGCAGAAACAACAGGAGTGTGAAACATGGCCGAACAAACAGTATCGCCCATGATGCAGCAGTATTTTGAGATCAAGAAACAGCATCCCAATGAGATCGTATTTTACCGCGTAGGCGACTTCTATGAGATGTTCTACGACGACGCGCTGACGGCCTCAAGGGAATTGGAATTGACCCTGACGGGCAAAAACTGCGGCAAGGAAGAGCGCGCCCCCATGTGCGGCGTGCCCTTCCACTCCTATGAGACCTATGTGGCGCGGCTGATCGCCAAGGGCTACAAGGTGGCGATCTGCGAACAGATGGAGGACCCGGCGCTGGCCAAGGGGCTGGTCAAGCGCGACATCATCCGGGTGGTCACGCCGGGAACTGTTATCGAGAGCAGCATGCTGGACGAGGATAAAAACAATTACCTGTGCAGCATCTACTGCAAACGCCGCCGGGGCCGCTGGAAGGCGGGCGTCTGCTTTGCCGATATTTCCACCGGCGAGGCGCGCGCGACGGAACTGGAAGCAGAAAAGCTCGGCCCTGCGATTATTACGGAACTGTGCCGCTTTATGCCCAGCGAGATCCTGATCTGCCCGGCCATACTGGACTTCAAGGATGTGACCGCTTACATCAAGCAGCACACCAGCGCCCTTGTGGAACTGCGGGAGGACGCCTGCTATCAGGATGCGCTTGTGGAAGCGACGATGGCGGGGCAGTTCGGCGCGGGCTGGCGCAAGGCGATGGGGTACGAGGCGGACTGCCTGGTGCCGTATGCCGTGGCGGCGCTGCTGAACTACCTGCAGGAGACCCAAAAGCACGGGCTGGAACGGATCAAGTCGGTAGAAAACTATGCGGACGCCCAGTATATGCGCCTGTCCCCGGTCACGCGCGCCAACCTGGAATTGACGGAAACCATGCGCGGCCGGGAAAAGCGCGGTACGCTGCTTTGGGTGCTGGATAAGACTGAAACGTCGATGGGCAAGCGGCTGCTGCGCGCCTGGATCGAACAGCCGCTGGTGGATGCGGACGCGATCAATGCGCGCCTTTCGGCTGTGCAGGCCCTGTACACCGCAAACATCGCGCGGGCAGATCTCAAGGAGGCGCTTTCCCACGTATATGATATGGAACGGCTCACGACCCGTATCCTGTACGGTTCGGCGACGCCGCGGGAAGTAAAGGCGCTCGGCGATACCTGCGCCCGTCTGCCGCAAATTCGGGAACAGGCGGCTGCCTGCGGGGCGCCGCTGCTGGAACAGCTGGCGCAGCAGATCGATCCGCTGCAGGATCTGCAGGAAAGGATCGAGAAAACGCTGGTGGACGATCCCCCGGCCACGCTGAAGGACGGCGGCGCCATTTGCAGCGGTTACAACAGTGAAGTGGATGAACTGCGGGATATCATGCACGGGGGCAAAGGGTATCTGGCCAGCCTCGAGTCCAAGCTGCGGGAGGAGACCGGCATTCCCAAACTGAAGATCGGTTTCAACAAGGTGTTCGGCTACTATATCGAAGTCAGCCGTTCCTATACCGATTCCGTCCCGGATACCTTTACCCGCAAGCAGACGCTGACCAACGGCGAACGCTACATCACCCCGGAACTGAAAGAACTGGAAAACAAGATCCTGGGCGCTAACGAACGTCTGCTGGCGCTGGAACATCAGCTTTTTGCCGAACTTCTTTCCGACATATCGGCGCAGATCGTCCGCCTGCAGCGCACGGCGCTGGCGGTTGCGCAGCTGGATGTGCTGGCCGGCTTTGCCGAAGCAGCGCTGCAGAACAATTATGTGATGCCGGAGGTGGACGGCAGCGACCGGATGGAGATCAAAGAAGGCCGCCACCCGGTGATCGAACAGATGCTCAAAGGCAGCTTGTTTGTGCCGAACGACACGCTGCTGGATGAAGGCGAAAACCGCATGCTGCTGATCACCGGCCCCAATATGGCCGGCAAGTCGACCTATATGCGGCAAAACGCCCTGATCGCCCTGATGGCGCAGATCGGCAGTTTTGTCCCGGCGGCCAGCGCCCACATCGGGGTGGTGGATGCGATCTTTACCCGCGTGGGCGCGTCGGACGATCTGGCAGCCGGGCAGTCTACCTTCATGGTGGAGATGACGGAAGTGGCGGAAATTTTGCGCCACGCCAGCAAGGACAGTCTGGTTATCCTCGACGAGATCGGCCGCGGGACCTCCACCTTCGACGGTATGAGCATCGCCCGTGCGGTGGTGGAGTACATCTGTGACAACATCGGCTGCAAGACGCTGTTTGCGACCCACTACCATGAACTGACCGGCATGGAACAGGATATCTACGGCGTAAAGAACTACAACATCGCCGTGAAAAAGCGCGGGGAGGACATCACCTTCCTACGCCGGATCGTGGCGGGCCCCGCCGACGACAGCTACGGCATTGAAGTAGCCAAACTGGCAGGGCTGCCTTCCAGCGTGACCCGGCGCGCCCACGCCGTGCTGCGGCAGCTGGAAGCCAGCGCGCCGGACCACAACAAACCGATCCAGCTGGACTTTGAAACGGTGGAGGCGTACAACAATCCGCCGGTCCCCAGCGAAGTGGTGGAAAAACTCCACAACGTCGATATTGAAACGCTGACGCCGCTGGAGGCGCTCAACTTCCTGTACGAACTCAAAAACACATTGGACAAAGAATAAAGGCAGGTGAATGATATGGCGGAGATCCGCGTTCTGGACAAGCATACAGCGGAACTGATCGCGGCAGGCGAGGTCGTGGAACGGCCTGCGTCGGTGGCCAAAGAACTGCTGGAAAATGCCATTGACGCGGGGGCGACCCAGATTACGCTGGCTGCGGTACGGGGCGGGATCTCCCAGCTGCAGATCGTGGACAACGGCAGCGGGATCGAGGCGGAGTACATCGACAAAGCCTTCATCCGCCATGCTACCAGCAAGATCTCCACGGCAGAAGATCTGAACCATATCCACACGCTGGGCTTCCGAGGCGAGGCGCTGGCCTCCATTGCCAGCGTGGCGCGGGTGGACGTACTGACCAGGACGGAACAGGATGAATATGCCTGCCATTACCGCATCGAGGGCGGCGACCCCCAGGGCATGGAGGCCGGCGCCCGCCCGGTGGGCACGACGATCACCGTCAGCGACCTGTTTTACAATACGCCCGCCCGCATGAAGTTCTTGAAAAAGGACGCCACCGAGGGCACCTATGTGTCGGAGGCCGTGCTGCACGAGGCGCTGGCCCACCCGGAGATCAGTTTCCGCTTCCTTCGCGACGGCAAGCAGCAGTTCCTCACGCCGGGCGACGGCGACCTGCGCAGCGCGGTGTATGCGGTGCTGGGGCGCGAGTTTGCCCGGGACCTGCTGGCGGTGGAAGGGGAGAGCGGCGTATACCGCGTTACGGGCCTCATCACACCGCCGCGGGCCTGCCGCGCCAGCCGCGGCGCCCAGCATTTCTTTGTCAATGGGCGGTACGTCAAAAACCGCACGATGATGGCGGCGCTGGAAAACGCCTATAAAGGCACGATGATGCAGGGGAAATTCCCCGGCGCGGTGCTGATGCTGGAAATGCCCGCGGACCTGGTGGACGTCAACGTGCACCCGGCCAAGACGGAGATCCGTTTCGCCCGGGAGAGCGATGTATTCGACGCCGTCTACCGCGCGGTCCGCACGGCGCTGACGACGCCGGGAAGCGGGGAATGCCGCTTTGAACTGCACGAGAGCGCCCCGGCGAAAAAAGAAGCGCCGCTGCAGCCCGCACCGGCGGCCCACCGCCCGGCGCCGGAAAAACCGCGGTTTACGACGCTGTCTGCGGCGGAGTACCGTGCATTGAACCGTCTCACCGAGCCGGTAGCGCCCAGACCGTTGCCGGGGGACATCCACGTGGAGTCCCCGGGGCCCCGCTATGACGCGGGCGCGGCGTCTTCCGCCGCTGTGCAGAGGGGCGCTGTCCGCGAGGAGGCCGTGCTGGACATCCTGCCGGACGAACCTGATGCAGACGGCGCGCCCGGGCAGGAACTGCCCGCCGTGCATTATCCTGCGACGGCGGCAAACGACCTGGCAAGCCTGACGGATGCAGCAGGCCGTACGCTGCCCGCTGCCCTTGCAGATGCGCTGGCCGGCATGCAGGCCGCCCCCACCCCGCCCGAAACGGAAGCAGGCGGCATCCTGCCGGGACCGCGGGACACAGAAGCGGATGGGACCGGACGCGAGGAAGCCTCGCAGACGGCCCTCAGCGCGCTGCCGGCCGAAGGGGACGCGCCGGAACAGACGGTGATGGCGCCGCCCGCCGCAGAACCGCTGCGCCTGGTGGGGGAAGTGTTCAAAACCTACATCATCACCGAGCGCGGGGCAGAACTCTGCCTCATCGACAAGCACGCGGCGCACGAACGCATTCTGTTTGAGAAGCTGGCCAGCGCCTATGGCAACGTCCCGGCGCAGATGCTGCTGCTGCCCGTGCAGGTCAATCTGACCGCCGGGGAAAAGCAGGCGCTGATGCAGAACCTGGAACTGCTCTCGGACGCCGGTGTGGAAGTGGAGGATTTCGGCGGGCCTACGGTGCTGGTGCGCGCTGTGCCGGCGGACGTTGTGGTGGATGATGTGGAAGATATGGTGGTAGAACTGGCATCCCACCTGCAAAACGGCGGGCGGGACGCGCTGCGTGAAAAGACAGAATGGGTGTTGCATTCCATCGCCTGCCGGGCCGCCATCAAGGCCGGAGACAGGACCACCAGCGCCGAGATGCTGGCGCTGGCCCAGCAGATCATGGATGGCACCATTCCGCCGTTCTGCCCGCATGGCCGCCCCTGCGTGCTGAAAATCACCCGGAAGGAGTTGGAAAAACAGTTTGGACGCCTTGTGTGACCGCCCCAAAGTGGTAGCCATCGGCGGACCGACTGCTACCGGGAAAACGGCCCTCTCCGTTGCGCTGGCGCAGAAATTTCACGGCGAGGTCATCAACGCGGACTCCATGCAGATCTACCGCGGCCTTTCCATCGGGACCGCAAAGCCGCCGCCGGAGGAACGGCAGGGCGTGCCGCATCATCTTCTTGATTTTCTGCCGCCGGAACAGCCTTACAGCGTGGCGGATTATGTGGCGGCGGCCGTGCGGCAGATCGAACAGATCACGGCGCGGGGAAAGCTACCGCTGCTGACAGGGGGGACCGGGCTGTACATCACCAGCCTGCTGCGCGGCGTAAAGTTTGGCGCGGTGCAGGCGGACCCGGATCTGCGTTCGCGGCTGCAGCGGGAAGCACAGACGCTTGGTGCGCAGGCGCTGCACGAACGGCTGCGCGCGGTGGACCCGGCCTACGCAGATCAGATACACCCCAACAATGTTACCCGGGTCGTCCGCGCCCTGGAATTGTATGAACTGACGGGGCAGACAAAAGAAGTGCAGCAGCAGGCTAGCTGCCCCGAAACGCCGCCTTATCGCGCGCTCTGCCTCTGCCTGACCTGCCGCGACCGGGCGCTCTTGTACCAGCGTATCGACCGCCGGGTGGATCAGATGCTGGCGGACGGCTTGCTGGGGGAAGCGGAACTGGTGTGGCGCAACCGGGAACGGTACTGTACAGCCGCCCAGGCCATTGGATACAAAGAGTTTTTCCCGTACTTTGAGCGGACGCAGACCCTGGCGGAATGTACCGCCCGCCTGAAGCAGGCGACACGCCGCTACGCGAAGCGCCAGCTTACCTGGTTCCGGCACCAGAGCGATGCCGTATGGTTGTATGTGGAAGACGCGGATCTTCTGGAACGGGCCTGTGGGCTGATTCGGAATTTTTTGGAGGAATAAGGCTCTGTAAGGAAGGGAGGCGGTCGTATGAGGCAAGACGGAAGGCGGGGCAGTGCAGTTCGTGCGCTGCGCTGGATCGGCCTGGCGCTGCTGGCGGCCGTCTTTCTGTACGTGGTGGCGCAGTGCTTCGTGATCTTCCGCCAGTCCTATAAGACGGAAACGGCCATCCGTTACACGATGTCAGACAGCGTGACGCTGGACGGCGTTGTCGCCTATGACGCAGTCCCGGTGGGAGGAACCGGCAATCTGGGCTACTTGGTGCAGGATGGCGAACGCGTGAGCAGCGGTACCGTTTTGGCGGAGTACTACACCGATGACAGCCAGGGGCTCCTGCGTGAACGGCTGGACCGCCTGCAGCGCACCATCGACCTGCTCAGCAAATCGCAGAACTCGGACAGCAGCGATCTTTCGGTGCTGACCAACCAGACCCGGCAGGCGCTGTACAATCTGCTCGATAAGCTGGATTCGGCGGAGTACAGCGGGATCGCGGATGCAGAGGACGATTTTTTGCTGGCGCAGAACCGTCTGCAGGTCAATACCGGCCAAACCGACGGCTTTTCTCAGACGCTGCAGACGCTGCAGGCGGAATATGATGAGATCTATGCACAGCTGAGTTCCCTGCAGACCATTACGGCGTCCACCAACGGATATTTCAGCAGTACGGCAGCGGCCCCTTTGATCCAGACGGACCCGGAAGCCTTGGACCAGGCTTCGCCGCTGGAATTGCAGCAAATGCTGGAAGACGGTTTCCCGGATGCGGAGACCGACCGGGCAGGGCAGATCGCAACAGGCTTCAGCTGGCGGTTTTATACGGTGTGCGATCTGGAAACGGCGGAACGCTTTGACGGGATCACATCGGTCAAAATCAGCATCCCCGGCAAGCAGAATACGCCGCTGGCGGCTACGGTGGCCGAATGTACCGTGAGTGAGGAGGATGGAATCGCCAAGCTGGTGTTTGAATGCCAGAGCATCAATGCGGAGATCCTGAGTCTGGGGCAGGAGACCGCGCAGATCGACATCCAGACTTACGAGGGGATCCGCATCGATAAGCAGGCGCTGCACATCGTGGACGGTGAGCGGGGCGTCTACGTCAAATACGGCAATCTGCAGCGTTTCCTTCGCATTACGACCTTGTATGAAGATGAGAACTATATTCTAATCCCGGATGACGGCGCTATCGGTACCGACAACGAGGTCCGGCTGTACGACGAGATCATCGTGCAGGGCACGAATCTGCAAAACGGCAGGTTGTTGTAGCGGGAGAATCTGGATGTTCCATATTGACAAGCGGGGGCAAATCGACGATAATATTTAGTATATATTGCTGTAATCGTGTATGCGCAATTTTTTGCACAGGCGACTAAAGGAGTTAACGATTATGTCTATGTTCGACAGTTTGAAGAGCAAATTGGGGATCGACCCGGAAGGCGATTCATATATAGACGATACGGAAGATGAAATCTTTGTCGGCGGCCAGGGAAGCGGCAATGCACAAAACTATTCCCCGAAGGCGGAAAGCCGCCAGCACAGCAACAATGTGGTCAACATCAATGCGACTACACAGCTGCAGGTCGTGCTGGTGAAGCCGGAACGCTTCGAAGATGCTTCCACCATTGCGGACCAGCTCAATGCCAAGCGCACGGTCGTGCTCAACCTTGAGTCCACCGGCAAGGAAGTCTCCCGCCGCTTGATCGACTTTTTGTCCGGCGTGGCCTACGCGAACAATGGCCAGATCAAGCGCGTGGCCACCAGTACGTTTATAATCACGCCTTTCAATGTGGATATTATGGGCGATCTGATCGACGAGCTGGAGAATAATGGCGTATTCTTCTGATAAGCCTGCTGCGGCTGTGCGCGGGTTTGTGCCGCCGCAGAACGACGAAGAGCGCAGGCTGATGCGCCGCGTGGAAGAACTGTGCCGGGTGGCGCAGGCGCGTGGAATCCCACGTTATACGGGGTTCCTTTCCGACCGCGAACAGGTATTGGCCGAGGCATCCTGCCACCGTGCTGCCTTTGCGGCGTTCCGTTTTTGGGGCGGCTATCCGGAAGCGGAGCGCCGGGTCCTGTGTCTGGAACCTCCGCAAACCTGGCAGGAGGAGCCGGTCGTTTTTTTGAAGATGACTGCGCAGGGGGATGACCTGCCGGGGCATCGGGACTACCTGGGCGCGATCCTGGGATTGGGATTGGACCGCGCCTGTGTAGGCGACATACTGCAGGACCCCCAAAGCGCCGGTGTTTTTTATGCCGCAGTTCTGGCGGACAAACAGGAACTGATTGCTGCCGAGCTGACCAGTGCGGGGCGAAGCCCGGTGCGCGCCGAACCATGCGCAAGCCTGCCGGATACTTTGGCCCGGGGGCCTGAACGGACGCTGCAGGAGGCTACGGTCTCTTCTCTGCGTGCGGACGCGGTGCTGGCGGCGATGATGCATACCTCCCGCGGGCGGGCGGCAGACTATATTGCGGCGGGCCGTGTGGAGATCAACCATCTGCCGCTGCAGGCGCCCCACGCGGCGGTCTACGCCCGCGATATTTTTACGGTGCGGGGCGTGGGGCGGTACCGCTTGATGGAAATCGGCGGGAAAAGCCGGAAAGACCGCGTGTTCATATCCTTTTTCCAGTATTGACCCGAAGAGCGAAGGGCGCTCTTCTGCTATGTAGATGAGCCCGGAAAGTCCGAAAACAGGAGGGATATCATGGTATCTTCTGAGGATGTACGCCGCGTGACCTTTGAAAAGGCGATGCGTGGTTATCGCTGCGATGATGTGGACGACTATCTCAAACAGGTCGCAGAAAGTATGGAGACCCTCTCGGCGCAAAACGACGATCTGCAGAAAAAGCTGGTCGTGCTGGCGCAGCGGATCGACCAGTACCGTGCGGAAGAAGACACACTGCGTACAACGATGATCAATGCCCAGCGCCTGGGCGAAAATGTGATCCGAGAAGCCAAGCAGAAGGCGGCTGAGATCATCCGTACGGCCAACATGAAGGCTGAGGACCGTGAGCAGCGGGCCCGGGATGACGTAGAACTGGCCAAGCAGGAGATCGTCACGCTCAAGAGCGAAGCGGACAGTTTCAAGCGGTCTTTGCTGGATATGTACCGCAAGCATATCAACTTGATCAGTAAACTGCCGGAATACAAAAAGCCGGAGGAAGAGGAACCGGCCGCCGCTGTCCAGCCGGAAGCGGAGCCTGTGGAGGAGCAGGAGCCTGCGCCGCAGCAGGCTGCACAGCCGGAAGCGCCTGTGCAGGAGACGGTCTATTATCCGACGGAGGAGGCGCAGCCTGAACCGGCGGCTGAAGAAGCGGAGCCGGTGGATACTGTGGAGTTTGCCATTGCGCCCCATCCTGAAGAACCGGAAGAACCGCCGGCCCCTGTGCAGCAGCCCGTGCAGACGGCGGATGAACTGCCTTTCCAGCCGGGGGCTGGCCTGTATGACGATCCTCCGGCCGAGAAACCGGCGCCCGCCCGCAAAACGCGGAAATCCAGCACAGGAAAGCGCACTTCCCGCAAGAGCAAAGCAGCCGCGGAACCGCAGGAGGAACTGGCTTCCCCCGCGTTTGATAACTTCGAAGGGATAGACTTTGACAGTTGACGCATTGCGGACCGGCCCAAATGGTGTTTTTAAAGATTTGATATAGAGGAGAGTAGGAAATCTTGCCGCAGAATTACAACGATACCATCCACAAGATGCAGACGCCCTTTGAAATGCGGGCGGGCCTGCCGAAAAAGGAACCCAAAATGCTGGAAGACTGGGAGAATAACCATGTCTATGAGCAGATGATCCGCAACAATGAGGGGAAGCCCCGCTACATCCTGCATGACGGCCCCCCGTATGCCAACGGCAGCATCCACATGGGCACGGCCCTGAACAAGATCATCAAGGACATCATCGTCCGCTACAAGAACATGGCCGGGTTCCAGGCCCCCTATGTACCGGGCTACGACACCCACGGCCTGCCCATCGAACTGAAAGCGCTGGGCTCCCTGGGCGACAAGAAGGCGGGGGTCTCCAAGCTGGAACTGCGCAAGATCTGCCGGGAGTTCGCAACGGAACATATTGATGTGATGAACGCTCAGTTTAAGCGCCTGGGCGTTCAGGGCGATTTTGAAAATCCCTACCTGACGCTGCGCCCGGAATTTGAGGCCCGCCAGGTCGAGATCTTCGGCGACATGGCCAAAAAAGGGTACATTTACAAAGGCATGAAGGCGGTCTACTGGTGCCCTGAGGACCGCACGGCCCTGGCGGAAGCGGAGATCGAATATGCGGAGGATGAATGCGATTCCATTTATGTCCGCTTCCATCTGACCGGCGACCCCAAAGGCGTGCTGGCCAAACATAACATCCCGCTGGACAAGGCGTGGATCGTGATCTGGACCACTACGACCTGGACCCTGCCTGCCAATGTGGCGACCTGCCTGAACCCCGGCCTGGAGTATGCCTTCGTAAAAATCGGCGGTGAATACCACATCATGGCCGCGGATCTGGTCAAGGCAACGATGGAAGCCTGCCATATTGAAGAATATGAGGTCCTGCCGGAAACCGTGCCGGGCAGCGAACTGGAACTGCTGGAATACAAGCATCCCTTCCTGGACCGCACCGGCCTGGTGATCCTGGGCGACCATGTCACGCTGGAAGGCGGCACGGGCTGTGTCCATACGGCGCCCGGCCACGGCGTGGAGGACTTTGAAGTCTGCGTCAACCACTACCCGCAGCTTCCGGTGGTCGTCCCTGTGGATGACGCCGGACGGCTGACGGAGGAAGCAGGTCATGAGTTCGCAGGCCTCAAAGTGTGGGATGCCAACAAGGTGATCCTGGAGCACATCAAGGAGACCGGCCATCTGATGGGCGTGCAGCACATTACCCACCAGTACCCCCACTGCTGGCGCTGCCATCACCCCATCATCTTCCGTGCTACGGAGCAGTGGTTCTGTTCCATCGACGCCTTCAAGGAAGATGTCTACAAAGCCATCGACAGCGTGCACTGGCAGCCGGCGTGGGGCCATGACCGTATGGCGGGCATGGTGCGCGACCGCAGCGACTGGTGCATCAGCCGCCAGCGCGTCTGGGGCGTGCCGATCCCGGTGTTCTACTGCAAAAAGTGCGGTAAATACCATATCACCGATGCTTCCATCCAGGCTGTCTCGGACCTCTTCCGCAAGGAGGGCAGCGATGCCTGGTACAAGTATGATGCCAACGAGATCATGCCCGAAACCGAAGTCTGCGAGTGCGGCGCTTCGGACTGGGAGAAAGATCCCGATATCATGGACGTCTGGTTCGATTCCGGCTCCACCTGGAGCGCGGTCTGCCGGGAACGCCCGGAACTGACCTGGCCGGTGGATCTGTATATGGAAGGCGCCGACCAGTTCCGCGGCTGGTTCCAGTCCAGCCTGCTGACCTGTGTGGCCACCCAGGGAATCGCGCCCTACCGTGAAGTACTGTGCCACGGCTGGGTGGTGGACGCCCAGGGCAAGCAGATGCACAAGTCTGCCGGCAACGGCATGGAACCTGCGGAGATCATCCGGGACTACGGCGCCGACATCATCCGCCTGTGGGTCGCTTCCAGCGATTACACCGTGGACGTGCGCGCCGGTAAGGAGATCTTCCGCCAGCTGTCGGAAGCCTACCGCAAGATGCGCAATACGGCGCGTTTCATGCTGGGCAACCTGAGTGATTTCGATCCCAACACCAATATGGTGGCGGACGATCAGCTGTACGAGATCGACCGTTGGGCGCTGGAAGCCTGCAATGCGCTGACGGCCACCATGCGGGACGCTTACGATCACTACGACTTCTCCCGTGCTTACCATGCGCTGTACAACTTCTGTGTCATCGACATGTCCAACTTCTATATGGACGTGATCAAAGACCGTCTCTACTGCGCGGACGATCATGCGCGCCGCTGTGCGCAGACGGCGCTCTACCGCATTCTGGTGGATTTCACCAAGCTGCTGGCGCCGATCCTCTGCTTCACCAGCCAGGAGATCTGGAGCTATGTGCCCAAGATGCCCGGTATGCAAGAGTACGTCGTGTTTGAGCAGATGCCGGAAGCCAAAGAGCCCGCCGGTCAGGCATTTACCGAAAAGTGGAACCGCATCATGGCAATCCGCGATGACGTGAAGAAGGTGCTGGAGCAGGCGCGTACCGATAAAATGATCGGTTCGTCCCTGGAGGCGGCCCTGACCCTGTACTGCAACGAGGAATTGTACGGTTTCCTCAATGCCATCCCGATGGATGAGATGGCGGACCTGTTCATCGTTTCGCAGGTCCGTCTGGAACAGGGGGAAGGCGGCGTCAAAGGCCTGGTGGAAGGCCTGGGCGTGCAGGCTGCGCATGCCGCCGGCAATAAGTGCCTGCGCTGCTGGAAGTATGAGGCTTCTGTTGGCGAAAACGGACTCTGCCCGCGCTGCGCCAAGGTGCTGGGAATGTGATTTACCCTTCAGCGGTGCTTAGATCTGGATAAGCACCGCTGATTTTTTCAACCGTTGGAGTTAGATATGATCGTGTCGTTTCTATCGCTGCTGGCAGCTGTGCTGCTGGTAGCCGTGGATCAGCTCATCAAATGGTGGGCGACGGAGGTTTTGCAGCCGATGGGGGCCATGACGCTTCTGCCGGGGGTCGTGGAACTTCGCTATTATTTGAATGACGGCATGGCATTTTCGATGCTTTCCGGCCGGCAGGGCCTGCTGATCGCGGTGACGTCGATTGTGCTGATCGGGGTGCTGTTTATGCTTGTCCGCCGCAAAATGCATCCCATGGAACGGGTGGCCTGGACACTGATCCTGGGCGGCGGCGTCGGCAACCTGATCGACCGGGTGCTCAATGGCGTGGTGGTCGATTACGTCAATGTATTGTTTGTGGATTTTGCCGTTTTCAATTTTGCCGATATGTGCATCACCGGCGGCGTCATCCTGTTGATGGCGTGGGTCCTCCGGGATTCCTTCAAAAAGGAAGCAAAAGAGGAAAAGCCCACGGGGTAAAAGGGACTGGAGCATGGAAGAACTGGAGATCACAGCCGGCGCCCAGGACGCCGGACGGCTGGACGCCTGGCTGGCCGGGCGGTGCGGCACGCTGTCCCGCAGCGCCCTGCAGAGTTTGATCGAGCAGGAACTGGTGACCCGGGACGGCGTGCCGGTGAACAAGAAGGAAAAAGTACAGCCAGGAAGCAGATACCGCATCGTATTGCCGGAACCCCGGCCCATTGAGGCGGTCCCGCAGGAGATCCCGCTTTCCATCGTGTATGAAGACGCGGACCTTCTGGTGGTCGACAAGCCCAAAGGAATGGTCGTCCATCCTGCGCCGGGCAACCCGGACGGGACGCTGGTCAATGCGCTGCTGTTCCATTGCGCCGGGGAACTTTCCGGCATAGGCGGAGCGATCCGCCCGGGTATCGTGCACCGTATTGACAAAGATACCAGCGGTTTGCTGGTGGTGGCCAAGAATGATGCGGCGCACCAGGCGCTCAGCGACCAGATGCGGGTACACAGCATCCACCGCGTTTACCACGCAGTCGTCTATGGGAACTTCCGGCAGGAGGAAGGTTCGGTAGAGACATGGCTGGGAAGAGACCCGCGGGACCGCAAAAAAATGGCGGTCGTGCCGGAATCTGCTGCCGGGGCGCGGTATGCTTACACAGGCTGGCGTGTGCTGGAACGGTTCGGCGATTTTACTTATATCGCCTGCAAGCTGAAAACCGGGCGGACCCATCAGATCCGCGTTCATATGGCCTCGACCGGCCATCCGCTGGCGGGAGATGCGGTCTACGGTCCCCGGAACTGCATCAAAAGCCTGGCAGGGCAATGCCTGCACGCCAAAGAACTTGGCTTTCAACATCCGGCGACGGGGGAGTGGATGCAGTTTGATTCCCCGCTGCCCCCCTACTTTACGGAATTTCTGGATCGGTTAAGAAAGGAACACCGTGCATGAAATCAGCGCTCAGTGATTATCTGGTCATCTGTGATATGGATAATACCCTGCTTACCGCGAAGGAGGGGCTGCCTTCCTGCAATCGAACGGTGATCCAGCTGTTTACCGAGATGGGCGGGCTTTTCACTGTGGCGACCGGCCGGCCGCCGGAATCCATCCGGGCGGCGCTGCCCGGGATTGCGCTTTCCATGCCGGCGATCTCCTGCAACGGCGCACTGCTGTACGATTTCTCGACCGAGACGGTCCTGCACCGTTCCACGCTCGACCGGGAACAGGCAACGGCGGCGATCGCGGATATTTTGCCGAAGTTTTCCCGCATAGGGGTCGAGGTCATGGCCGGAAACGGTGAGATGTATGTGATCAACGCCAATGAATACACCCATGCACATCAGGTGGATGAACACCTGGGCAGCATTGCCTGCCCGCTGGAGTGCGTTCCGGATGGCTGGATCAAGGTGGTATTCGCCTCCGATCCCGAAACGATCCGCAAGCTGGGGCAGTATGCAAAGACCAAATATTATGGCCGGGATAACTACTTCCTTGCCACGAACAATATCTACCTGGAGATCATGCCGGCGGGGGTCAGCAAGGCGACGGGAATGCACGATCTGTGCGCACTGATGAACCATTCGCAGAAAAAGACCATCGTGATCGGCGACTATTATAACGATTTGGAATTGATGCGCGAAGCCGGGCATGCGGTGGCGGTCGCCAATGCGCCTGCCGAAGTCAAGGCCAGCGCGGACGAAGTGACCACCTGCACCTGTTCCGAGGGGGCGGTCGGCGAGTACTTATACCAACTGGTACAACGCGCTACCGGCGCGTGACGCAAAGGAAAAAGAGGCGCATATGCGAGTCAGCGATTTGATGAACCCCAAAGGGATCTTGCTGTATGCGAACATCGACAATCGTGCAGACGCCCTGGGGATCCTGGTAGAACTGCAGGAGGGCAGCGGGATCATCACCAACGGTACGGCCTATTACAATGCCGTTTATCAGCGGGAAACGTTCGGCGGGTCTACAGCGATCGGGAACGGCATCGCGCTGCCGCACGCCGGGAACGCAGGCGTGTCGGCGCCGGGGATCTCGGCCCTGACCCTGCGCCGGGGCGTGGATTGGGGCGCGCCGGATGGGCGTGCGGTCGATCTTATTTTTATGATCGCCGTACCGCCGGAGGAAGAAAGCCTTCATCTGCAGATTTTGGCGCGGCTGGTCAATCTGTTGGAGTATGGAACATTGGTGGACGCGCTGCGCCATGCCAGCCGTTCGGAACGCTTTCTGGAACTGATCCAGAAAGCGGAAAATACCTGTTTTGGCGTTTGAGTTTGGGAATAAGGCCGGGAGCGGCTGCGAACGGGAGAGGTTCGGGCCGCGCTCCGGCTTTTTTTGGTGAAAAGAGAGAAAAAAGAGGGATTCGTTCGGGAAAAATTGGTGATATGATTCATTGCTTTAGTGCGGAAAAGTGTGCTATACTTTAGCATATTAAACCGGAAAAGAGAAGGGCGGCGGCAAGCCGTCGATCACCGGGAGGAACGGGAGGAAGAAAACATGAAAAAAGCGGTATCACTTCTGTTGGCGGCTGCTATGACGACGGGGTTGGCGGCCTGCGGCAGCACGGCGTCTGAGAGCACGGCCCAGACCTCTTCTGCGGCGCAGAGCACTGCGGAAAGTTCCGCGGCGGAAGCAGAAGGCACGGTCTACCAGATCGGCATCTGCCAGCAGCAGCCCCATGAGGCGCTGGATCAGGCGACCCAGGGATTCAAGGACGCGCTGGTGGAGGCTTTCGGCGAGGAGGGCGTCACCTTTGATGAGCAGAACGCCCAAGGGGATTCCAACACCTGCTCCACCATCATCAATGGCTTCGTCTCCAGCAGTTATGACCTGATCATGGCCAACGGCACCAGCGCCCTGCAGGCGGCAGCGGCGGGCACGGCGGACATCCCTATCCTGGGCACTTCCATTACCGAGTACGGCGTGGCCCTGGGCATCGACGGCTTTGACGGCACTGTGGGCGGCAATGTCTCCGGCACCAGCGACCTGGCCCCGCTGAACGAGCAGGCCGATATGCTGGAAGAACTGTTCCCGGCCGACCAGTACGCCACTGTGGGCATGCTGTACTGCAGCGCCGAGCCCAACAGTGCTTACCAGGTGGAGCAGGTCACCAACTATCTGACCGAAAAGGGCTACACGGTGGAGGATTATTCCTTCAGCGACTCCAACGACCTGGCTTCGGTGGTCCAGGGCGCGGTGGGCAGCGCGGACGTTATCTACATCCCCACTGACAATACGGCCGCCTCCAACACCGAGATCATCAACAACATCTGTCTGCCGGCTGGCGTGCCCATCATCGCGGGCGAGCAGGGGATCTGCTCCGGCTGCGGCGTGGCCACGCTGTCCATCAGCTACTATGACCTGGGTTACGCCACCGGCCAGATGGCGGTGCAGGTGCTCACCGGCGAGGCAGACATCTCCACCATGCCCATCGAGTACGCCCCCAACTTTACCAAGATGTACAACCCCACCAACTGCGAGGAACTGGGCATCACCATCCCCGACGGCTACGTAGCTATCGAGGAATAAGGGAAAAACAGGCATCCGCTGCGGCAAAAGACGGGAAAAGGGCTTCCCTTTTTCCCGTCTTTTTGCTATACTATAAAAGCCTATACATTTTTGGGGCCTGCTGCCCCGAAACCAAACAGGGGAGGTCTGTTTCTTTTGGATATCATGACATTGGTCAACGCCCTGCCCGGCGCGGTAGCGCAGGGGCTGATCTGGGCTATCATGGCCATCGGCGTCTACATCACCTACCGGGTGCTGGATATTGCCGACCTTACGGTGGATGGCACACTGTGCACCGGCGGCGCGGTCTGCATCATGTGCATGCTGGCGGGCTGCAACGTGTGGGCGTCCATCCTGGCGGCTACCGGGGCCGGGCTGCTGGCGGGGTTCGTTACCGGCATCTTTCATACCTTTATGGGCATCCAGCCCATTCTGGCCGGCATCCTGACCCAGCTTGCCCTCTGGTCCGTCAACCTGAAGATCATGGGCAAGGCCAATCAGGCCATCAACGTGAACCAGTATGATCTGCTGGTGTCGCTGCGCTACATCAAGGACGTGCCCTTCTACCAGAACACGATCTTCGTGGTGGCCATCTTTGTGGTGGTAGTCATCGCCATCCTGTACTGGTTCTTCGGCACCGAGCTGGGCTGCGGTATCCGCGCAACCGGCTGCAACGCCAATATGGCCCGGGCCCAGGGGATCAATACCAGCCTGAACAAAGTCATCGGGCTGATGATCTCCAACGGTTTGGTGGCCCTGTCCGGCGCACTGCTGGCCCAGTACCAGGGCTTTGCCGATATCAACATGGGCCGCGGGTCCATCGTCATCGGCCTGGCTGCGGTCATCATCGGCGAGGCGCTGCTCAGCCGGGTGTTCCATAACTTCGCGCTCAAGATGTTCTCGGTGGCGGTGGGCAGCGTGATCTACTATCTGGTGTACCAGGTGGTCATCTGGCTCAAGGTAGATACCGACCTGCTCAAAGCGTTCAGCGCTGTGGTGGTGGCCATCTTCCTGGCGATTCCCTACTGGAAGAGCCGGTACTTCACCAAACCGACGGTAGCGAAGGGAGGCAAGCCCAATGCTTGAGATCAAAAACGTATACAAGACCTTCAATGCCGGCACTGTCAATGAAAAAGTCGCCCTGAACGGCCTGGACCTGAAGCTGGAGGATGGCGATTTCGTCACGGTGATCGGCGGCAACGGCGCGGGCAAGTCCACCATGCTGAACGCGGTGGCCGGGGCATGGCCTGTTGATATGGGCAAGATCCTGATCGACGGGCAGGACGTGACCCGCCTGCCGGAACACAAACGTGCCAAATATATCGGCCGGGTATTCCAGGACCCTATGATGGGCACCGCCGCGACGATGGGCATCGACGAAAATCTGGCGCTGGCGGCGCGGCGCGGCGCGTCGCGCACGCTCCGCCCCGGGATCACGAAGAAAGAACACGAGGAGTATTACCGTCTTTTGAAAACGCTGGAACTGGGTCTGGAGGACAGAATGACCAGTAAGGTGGGCCTGCTTTCCGGCGGCCAGCGTCAGGCGGTCACGCTGCTGATGGCGACGCTGAAGAAACCGCGCCTGCTCCTGCTGGATGAACATACGGCGGCGCTGGACCCCAAGACGGCGGCCCGCGTGCTGGCGCTTTCGGACAAGATCGTTCATGAGAACCATCTGACCACCCTGATGATCACGCACAACATGAAGGATGCGATCCGATACGGCAACCGCCTGATCATGATGTATGAGGGCCGCGTGATCTATGATGTGCGCGGCGAGGAAAAAGCAAACCTGAAGGTCGGCGACCTGCTCAAACGTTTTGAGCAGGTCAGCGACGGCGACTTTGCCAACGACCGTATGCTGCTTTCGTAATATTTCCATGCACAGGCCCTCTGTTTTGAGCGACGGACGGCCCGCCCCGGCTGGGGGCAGAACTGTGTCCCGATGGGAGAGAAACCGGCCCATCGCACGCAAGTCCTGCCGAAATCAGCCGGGGCGCTTTGTTATTTTTTTGTAATGCGGCAGATTTTAAGAAAAATGATACTCAAAAGATGGTTTTTGTGCTATAATGGCTTTGTTTATACTTGGTGCTGTGCGGCCTGCGCCGCACGAGCGATTCCTTCCAAGGAGGTTACTGTAGCCGATGAGCCGAAAAAAGCCTAGTTTCTTATCCGCTCTCAGCCCGGTTCAGCGAAAAGCCTGTATCGTGCTGGCACTGTGCGTGCTGGCCGTTGTTCTCAGCGTTGTCGTGGCATGGATCCTGCCGCAGCATTTGAACTTTTCAACGGACGCCTATGATCCGAACCAGTACCCGCTCGACACGAGCCTGGGCGCGATCCTGGGGGACAGTTCTGCCGACGATTCCTACATAACCCAGAGCCTGTTCGTGGGGGACCGCAGCGTGGTGGCCCTGCAGAAAGACAGCCGGGTCACGCTGGATCAGTATGCCGGTACGGACGATCTGAAGATCTCGAATTTCCTGCGGGAAAGTTGTGTGGCTTTTGCTGATGACTCCAATACCTACACGATCCCGCAGGCGATCGCAAAGATGAAGCCGCGCCGCGTCTATGTCATGATCGGCAGCAACGATGTGGACGGTTCTGTTTCGGTGGACGCGTTTATCAGCGATTACAAACAGGCGCTGCAAAATATCAAGAACTCGTATTCTTATTGCGATGTGATCGCCTGCGCCATTCCGCCGGTCCTGCAGGACAGCGAGAACGCAGCGCAGACGCAGACCATCATCGACCAGTTCAATCAGGCGATCGCCGCGGCCTGTGAGGATATGGGCTATAAATACCTCAACAGCACAGAGATCCTCAAAGGCAGCAACGGGTACGCGGAAGCCAGCTATGTGGACAGTTCCGCCAATACCTTCAATGCAGCCGGGGCCAACGCGTTCCTGGAATATGTGAAATCCCACGCCTATCAGACCGAAGATACCCGCCCGGATACGGAGGATATCCCCCGGCGTGCCGCGCAGGCTTCCGGCAGCAGCGCCTCGCCGACGCCCACCGCGACGCCGGAAATATTTACCGCTAGTTACGATGTTGAGGATGCCAGCAAGGGCAGCCTGACCGGCAATGGAAAGACTGGCGTTAGCAGCCTGGAAATTCAGGCTCAGGCCGGCGAACAGGTCAGTGTGACGGCGATCGCGGCGGAAGGATTCAAGTTCTATAACTGGAGCGACGGCGTGACCGATGCTACCCGTTACGATGTGCTGACCAGAGACATATCGGTCAGGGCCGTGTTCATTGATGCACGCGTGCAACTCACGCTGGACCGCGGCGATACTACGATGAAAAAAGGCGAGTCGATCTCGATCAACGCCACGGTCAAGCTGGGCGACAGAAACTATGATAACAGCAATGTGCAGTGGGCCGTGAACGACGAACTGCAGATGAACGGCGGCACCTTTACCTTTACGCCGAGCGAGGCAGGGAGTTATGTGGTGCGCGCCGGCATCGAGATCAACGGCACCTTCTCCAGTGCAGAAATCACTGTGACCGTTGAGTCCGAGCCGACGCCGCCTACCGCCATCAGCATCAGCGGCACGGGGACCATTACCGCGGGCGGAAGCACCACCCTGACGGCGAATGTGCAGAACCAGAGCGGCGATGTGACCTGGAGCTGCGATGAAACGTCCTGGACGGCGACGGGGAACCAGGTGACCTTTACGGCCAACAACGAGGGGACCTACCATTTGCGGGCAAAGAACAACGGGGCGGAAGCTGTTTTTGTGCTTACGGTGAGTCCGCGGCCTACACCCACCCCGACGCCGGCGCCTACCCCGACGCCCACCTCTACGCCGACGTCTGAGAATGATTAAGGCGGAGAGAATACTTTCTGAATGAGCAACGGCGCGCCCTGTGGGAACAGCGGGCGGGCCGGATCGAAGGAGAACGATATGGCAATCTATACTTGTGTTCTGCTGGATGTGGACAATACGCTGCTGGACTTTGACGCCGCCGAGCGCAAGGCACTGACCGCCATGCTGGAGGAATATGAATTGCCGCACGATGCACAGGCATGCGAGGTCTACCACAAAGTGAACCGGGAACTCTGGGATGCGCTGGCCAAAGGCAAACTGGGAAAATCCAGATTGTTCCAGATCCGCTTCCAGCGTTTCCTCCAGGCGATGGAATTGCCGGATAACGGCAAAAGCCGCGCCATGAACGACCGCTATGAGGAACTGCTGGCTACACACGCGGATCTGATCCCCGGCGCGCTGAATGCGTTGGAGGAATTGGGCGAGGTGGCGACGCTGGCGACCGTTTCGAACGGCGCGACGGCGGTACAGCAGGCCCGCATCCGGGATTCCGGCCTTGAAAAGTATATGGACGGCATTTATATTTCCGAGAAGATCGGGGCGGCCAAACCGTCCGCCAAGTTGTTTGAGCACGTACTGAAAGACCTGGGAATCACCAATCGCAGCCGCGTGCTGATGGTGGGGGACGACCTGCTGGCGGATATCAAGGGCGGGCAGAACGCCGGATTGGATACCTGCTGGGTGAATTTCAAGAACGAAGAAAATGATACGAACGTGATCCCTAAGTATGAGATCCACTCCTATGAGGAGTTGTACAAGCTGGTCATGGAGCCGGAGGAACTGGAGAATATCGGGATCAGGAACCGGCGTCACAGCAACGAAGCTTGAGGGCGCGCGGACGATCTGCCGGACAAAAAACGGCGGGCATCATTTGCAAAAGGGGATAGGGAAGAAGCACGATGTTGCTGGAATTGCAAGATCTGGGAAAAAGTTTTGGCGAGCAGGAAGTCCTGCAAAATGTGACGGCCAGTGTGGAACGCGGGGACAGGATCGGGATCATTGGCGCGAACGGCACCGGGAAAACGACCCTGCTGCGGATCTTGTGCGGGGAAAGCCTGCCGGACAGCGGGAGCGCCGCGTTTGGTACCGGCGTGACCTGCGGTTACCTGGAACAGAACGCACATCTGGACCCTGCGCTGGATGTATATGCCACGATGCGGCTGGCCTTTGCCCCGGCGCTGGAAGCAATGGAACGGATGGAACGTTTGCAGAAACAGCTGGCAGCCGCGCCGGACGATGTGCAGGTCCAGGAGGAGATCACGCGTTGCAATGCGATGATCGACGCTATGGATGCCTACCAGATGGACACGCAGATCAAAAAGGTGCTCAATGGCATGGGGTTCCCGGCTGAGACCTGGATCAAGCTTGCGGGAGTGCTTTCCGGCGGGGAGCAGACCCGCCTTCGTTTGGCGCGCCTGCTGCTGGAACGCCCCGACCTGCTGATCCTGGACGAACCCACCAACCATCTGGATATCGAGACGATGGACTGGTTGGAAAATTATCTGAAAGGCTACCGGGGGGCCGTGCTGGTCGTCAGCCATGACCGCTATTTTCTGGATGCGGTGTGTACCCGCATTTGGGAACTGCGCGGCAAGACGATCCATACCTACCGCGGAAACTATTCTGCTTACCTGCCGCAGCGGGAAGCGGCGGATGAGCGCCAGCAGAAACTGCACGACGCGGCAGTAGAAAAAGCCGCCAAATTGCAGGATTATATCGACCGCAATCTTGTGCGGGCGTCCACCACCAAAATGGCGCAGAGCCGGCGCAAGCAGCTGGAAAAGTTGGAGATCGTGGAGGCTCCCACTGCGGAGGCACGGGAACTGACTTTCCGCTTTGAGTATGATATTGAGCCGTACGACGAATTGGTCATCATGAAAAATCTGACCGTTCGCATCGGAGCCCGAACGTTGATCGACGGTTTGGATTATACGGTGCACCGCGGGGACAAGCTGGTCATCGCCGGCCCGAACGGGACCGGGAAATCGACGCTGCTGCAGGTGCTGGACGGAAAACGCCGCCCTTCCGGCGGCATGGTCCGTTTGGGCAGCGGCGCCAAGCCGGGGGTTTTCACCCAACAGCAGGCTCGCCGCATGGGCCGCGTGATCGACGCGATCTGGAACCAGTATCCCCGCTTTACGGAGCTGGAAGTCCGCAGCCATCTGGCCCGCTTCGGCTACCGCGGCGAGGATGTGTTCAAGGATTGCGCGCAGCTTTCCGGCGGGGAACTGGCACGGCTGCGTTTTGCAGAACTGGCGCTGGAACGTCCGAACCTGATGTTCCTGGATGAACCGACCAACCACCTTGATATCTACATGCGGGAAAGTCTGACCCAGGCGCTGGCCGCGTATACCGGCACGCTGCTGCTGGTCACCCATGACCGGTATTTGATGCAGACGCTGGGCTGCCCGATTTTGTACCTGGAAGATGGCAAAGCGGAGTTCTATGCGAATTTTGAGGCGCTGAAAAACCGCGCGGCCGCCAGGGCGGAAGACATGGCCCCCAGGGAGGAGCCTGCCAAAAAGCAGGGGTACGGCAAGGAACAGCGCCGCCGCCGGGCCGAGGTGCGCGCCCGGCTCAAGGCGGTGGAAACGGAGATCGAGGAACTGGGGGCCCATATCGTAGAATTGGAGAACGAGATCAACGACCCCGAAGTGCTGCGCGATCACCTGCTGCTGCGGGAAAAGTGCGATGAACTGGACGATACACGCTTTCACCAGCAGGAACTTTTTGACGAGTGGGAAAAGCTGGCCCAGGAACAGGAAGCCTTTGAGGCGGAAGGCGAGTGAGGATGGGTTACCGTTCTGTAACTTGTATTCTGGCTAAAAAGCGCTATACTATTGTCTGTATATGAGTATGGGAAATATCGGGATGCGCATTCAGCCATCGCCGTGACGGAGCGGAGAAAAGCCTTGCAGACGACCATCATCATTGCCACGCATAAACCATACTGGGTGCCGGATGATCCGATGTATCTTCCGGTACAGATGGGGCATGCCATTCATCCGGCTATCGGATATATCGGGGATGATACGGGCGAAAATATTTCGGAGCGGAACGCCAATTTCTGTGAGTTGACGGGGCTGTATTGGGCGGCGCATAATATTGATTCCGATTATATCGGCATCGTGCACTACCGCCGCTATTTCGGAAGCCGCCAAAAAAGCCGCTTTGCGCCCAAGAAGGAGCGGGTCATCGGCCACGAGGAACTGGGCAGGATCCTTGCCACTACCAACGTGATCCTGCCCAAAGAGCGCCACTATTTTATCGAGACGAATTACAGCCAGTATATCCATGCACATCATAAGCAGGATCTTACCGTGACCCGGTCGATCATAGCCCGCAAGTGCCCGGAATATCTACCCGCATACGATCTGTATATGTCCAAGACTCACGGGCATCATTTCAACATGTTCGTCATGAAACGGGAACTGCTGCGCCATTACTGCACCTGGCTGTTTGATATCCTTTTTGAACTGGAACGGGAACTGGATATGACCGGCTATTCTGAAAATGACCGACGGGTGTTCGGGTTTGTCAGCGAGCGCTTGCTGGACGCCTGGCTGAGCACCAACAATATCAGCTATGAAGAACTGGATCTGGTTTATATGGAACATCAGAACTGGCTGCACAAAGGCTGCGCGTTCCTGAAACGAAAGTTCTTCCCGAACAATCATGAATAACGGGCTGCGCGTGGCGGCGGTGGTCGTGACCTATAACCGCCTGCCGCTGCTTCAGCAGTGCCTGGCAGCGCTGAAGGCCCAGACTGTGCCGCCCGCTGCTGTATGGGTCATTGACAATGCCAGTACAGACGGTACCCGGGAAGCGGTCCTGGCGCTGGACTGGCCGGAACTGATCTACCGCAACACGGGCAGTAACCTGGGCGGGGCCGGCGGCTTCGCCTGCGGCATGCAGCAGGCGGCCTCGGCAGGGTATGACGCCCTGTGGGTGATGGATGACGATACGCTGCCGGAACCGAAAGCGCTCGAGATGCTGCTGCGGGCGGACCATGCTTTGCAGGGACGGTACGGTTGGCTTTCCAGCCGGGCGTTGGCGCCGGACGGGACGGATCAGCCGATGAACCGCCAGCGCATCACCCCTTACACGGACCTGCCGGACTATGAAGGCGGCTGTCTGCCGGCGGTGATGGCCAGCTTTGTATCCCTGTTTGTGCGGCAGGAACGTATCCGGCGGTTCGGCCTGCCGATCGCGGAATTTTTTATTTGGTCGGACGACTGGGAGTATACACGCCGGATCTCCCGTGAAGAACCCTGTTATGTGATCCCGGGCAGCCGGGTGGTGCATGCCATGCAGAACCCCGGAACGGTCAATATTGCAACGGATATACCCGCCCGCTGGGAGCGCTACCGCTACTTTTACCGAAACGATGTGGTACTGTACCGCCGTGAGGGCGTGCGGGGCTGGCTGTGGCTGCTGGCCAAAGATCTGTGGCATACGCTGCAGGTCTTGCGGGACCGCCGCGGTCAGCGGCGCAAAAGGATCTGTATTATCTGGAAGGGTTTTGCCGCGGGGGTTCGCTTCCACCCTCCGACCTCCTATTTGCCATGAATGATGTAACTGAAAAGATTCTATGTAAAGCGGCGCCCTATCGTGCGGTGGCGCTGGATGTATTCGACACGCTGCTCAAACGGGATGTGGGCCGCCCCGCCGACTTGTTCCTTTTGCGCGGCGGAACGTTTGCGAACGCGCGCAGGCAGGCGGAGATGCAAGCCCGCGCGGAAGCGGAGCGGGAAGTCACACTGGCAGAGATCTACGCCCGCCCCTGTATGGCGGGATATGATCCAGCGGAAGAGTGCGCGCAGGAACTGGCAGCCGTGGTCCCCAACCTGCCGGTCCGGGAGGCAGTCCGCGCCCTGCATGCGCAGGGAAAGAAACTTTATTATATTTCGGATATGTATCTGCCTTCCGAGCAGGTGGCGGCCATGCTGCGGCGCTGTGGATATGATATGCTGGACGGCGGTTTTGTTTCGAGCGCGTACGGCGTGCAGAAGCGCAGCGGCGCGCTGTTCCGCCGCTTTTTGCACGATACGGGTTTGAAGGCGCAGGAAGTTCTGTTTATCGGCGATGACTGGCGTGCCGACGTGGCAGGGGCCGCTCTGGCGGGGATCCGTGCTTGGCATTTGCCGGGAAATGATCCCGGTAAAAGGGAAGAGGATCTGACGAGCCGGGCGTTGGCTGCTTTTTGCGCAAACAGGCTCTCTGGCAAGCTGCAGACAGCGGAAACGATCGGGTTTTCGGTGCTGGGGCCTCTGATGGTAGGCTTTTGCCAATGGCTGCACAGCAGTACGGCTCAATGCGGCGGACGGCTGTTTTTTCTTGCACGGGACATGTACCTGGTGCAAAAAGCATACCGGCTTTTGTACCCTGAGGAAAAGACCGGGTACCTGGAGGTGTCTCGCCGCAGCCTGTGCCCGGTACTGCTGGAAAAACAGATGTTTCCGCAGTTGTTGGCAGCGCTGCCCAGGCAAGCTTTGACCGGTCGGCAGATCGCTGCTTATTGCGACGCCCGCTGTCAGACGGAAGATGCGGGCAGGGTATTCGATCTCAAGACCGGGCGGGATGCACGCCAGGCCGAGAAATTCCTGAAAGCGTTGCAGCCTGCTCCGGGAACGGCGCTGACGCAGGAATATTTGCGGCAACAAGGACTGCGGGACGGCGACTGCCTGGTGGACATCGGCAGCGGGGGAACGACCCAGATGCTGCTGGAGGCGCTGTGCCATATCCGGCTGCAGGGACTGCAGCTTTCGGGAGACAGCCGTTTGAAAGAACGTTTCCCGGAGGGCCGGGCGCAGGTCTATCTGGACATTTCGGAGGAAAACAGGCCTACCTATTGGGCCGGGCAGCCCATGCTGGAACGTCTGATCTCCCAGGATACAGGCGCGACCCTGGGGTATGTGAACGAAGCGGGCACGCTTCGGGTCAGGCGGGCGGCTCACGACCCGGACGCGCGCATCGAGCAGCTGCAGCGCGGTGCGCTGGCATTTGTGCAAGCGTGGAAGGACAGTGTGCTGGCGGCCGTCACGATCCCGGCGCCGCAGGCGGCTGCGCCGTTTTTGCGGCTGGCGGCCAAGCCCCGCAAGGCGGAGCTCGAGATCCTGGGGAACCTTACGGTAGAGGACGGCGGGACGTATCCGTTGGCTGCAGTGGGCGCTAAAAGCGCGTACCTGCGCAATCCCGGCCGGGCTGTGCGGGATTTCAAGCTGGCGCGCTGGAAAGTGGGCTTCCTGAAACGCCTCCTGCCGCTGCCGCTGCCGTATGGCCGCCTGTATGCGGCGGTCAAACGAAACGATAAAGGATAAAGGAAGATCGTCCGTGGCTACACAGATCAGTATCGTTATACCGATATATAATGCCGCTGCAACGCTGCGGGCGGCGGTGGAGTCGGTTTTGGCGCAGGATGTGCCGGACATGGAACTGCTTTTGGTGGATGACGGTTCGACCGATGCAACGGCCGTCCTCTGCCATGCGTTGTCGGAACAGGATCGCCGGGTCCGGGTCCTGACCCAGAAAAATGCCGGGATCTGTGCGGCGCGGAACCGGGGGATCGAAGCTGCAGTGGGGGAGTACATCGCCTTCTGCGATGATGACGATGAATTCCTGCCCGGTGCGCTTCCGCTGCTGCTGGAGGCGGCCCGGAAAACGGGAGCGGATGTCGTCCGCGCCGATTATGAGTTGCTGCGGGAACGTGCGGACGGCAGCTTTCAGGAGCAGCAGCATCCGTGCGGAGAAAGCTGCCGCCTTTGGAAAGACGGATATGAAGCGTTTCTGCAGAACTGCGGTCCGCAATTCGTTTGGAACGCGCTGTATCGCAGGGCGGCGTTGAAGGGACTGAAATTTGATGAGCGGTGCCGCTATGGCCTGGAAGATTTTGTCTTCAACATGATGCTGTATGCGGCAACGGATCGTGCGGTCTATCTGCCGCAGGTAGTGTACCGGCATTTTGAACGGCGGCAGAGCACTTCCGTCTGCCGGTCGGCCCAGGCGTTTCAGGGCAGGATCCAGGCGCTGGGACCCTGGATGGCGGCGGAATATGCGGCGCTCCAGGCGCGTTGTGCCGCACAGGTGCAGGAGCGGGTCTGGACGCTGCGCCGGACCGAGGCGGTCACTTTTTTGATGCACCAGCTGCGGGATGGCCGGGCTCCGGCCGCTCTGCGCCGCCGCGCCTGGCGGGCGCTGCGCGCGGTGCTGGCCCGGTATCCGGGGCGCCCTCTTGACTTTTTGCGGATCGCAGGGCAAAATAAAAAGAAAACAGCTGCGCTGCTGCTTTATCAGCTTCATATGCAGCGCTTGTATGATGTGCTCTCAGGCCAATAAAAGGCAAATATGCAGGAGAAGCGAGGAAATGCCATGAAAACGATTTTGGTCACTGGCGCGGCGGGGTATATTGGCCGCCATGTGGTGAAAAACGCATTGGATCGCGGGTACCGTGTCATCGCGTCGGATTTTGCTTTCAAGGGACTGGATGAGCGCGCCGAGTTTTGCGATGTGCCGATCTTCAGCGGCGACCCGGATATTTTCCGAAAGTTGGGCAGCCCCGACATATGCATCCATCTGGCATGGCGCGACGGTTTCCGCCACAATTCGGCGGCCCATATGCGGGACCTTTCTTCCCACGTGATTTTTTTGAACCATATGGCCGAAGGCGGCCTGCGCTCCCTGAGCGTCATGGGGACCATGCATGAAGTCGGCTACTGGGAAGGCCCGATCAACGAGAGCACCCCCTGCAAACCTCAGAGCCAGTACGGCATTGCCAAGAATGCACTGCGGCAGAGCCTGATGCTCTCGCTGGAGGATTCCGCCTGCAAGCTGCACTGGCTGCGCGCGTACTATATCACCGGCGACGAGGCGCACGGCAGTTCGATCTTTGCCAAACTGGCGCAGGCGGAAGAAGAGGGGAAGAAAACGTTCCCCTTTACCAGCGGCAAAAATCTGTATGACTTTATTGATGTGGATGAACTGGCCCATATGATCGTGGCGGCCAGCGTGCAGGATGAGATCAACGGGATCATCAACGTCTGCACCGGCAAACCTCAGTCCCTGGCGGATCGCGTGGAGCGGTTCCTGCAGGAAAAGCATTACAAGATCAGGCTGGAATACGGCGCGTATCCCGACCGCCCGTATGACAGCCCCGGGACCTGGGGCGACGCCACCAAGATCAATCAAATTCTGGAAAAGGAACGGCTATGAAGCGACTGGGAATCTTCTTCTTCTATGAGAAAAACGGGGTGGTGGATGAGTTCATCCTCTATTACCTGGCGGATCTTGTCAAAAATCTGAGCGAACTGGTCGTGGTCTGCAACGGCAAACTCAGCGAACAGGGGGACGCGGCGTTCCGCCAGTTTACCGACCGTATCATCGTGCGGGAGAACAAGGGCCTGGATGTGTGGGCCTATAAGACGGCGCTGGATGATTACGGCTGGGAAAGGCTTTCGGAATTTGACGAGGTCGTGATGACCAATTCCACGCTGATGGGCCCGGTGCGCCCGCTGCGGGAAATGTTTGACGCCATGGCGGAACAGCAGGACCTGGATTTCTGGGGCCTCAGCATCCATCACGGGGCGAAAACCAACCCGTTCAAGGGAAAGCATCTGTATCGGTACCTGCCGGTACATATCCAGTCTCATTTCATCGTATACCGCAAGCGCTTTATCCAAAGCCCGGAACTGCAGGCATACTGGAACGAAATGCCGATGATCGAGAGCTATACGGATTCCGTGCAGCGGTATGAAGCGGTCTTTACCAAACAGTTTGAGGACCGCGGCTTCAAGTGGGACGTCTATGTCAAAACGGACGACTTGAAAGAGTTCACCGATTATCCGCTTCTGGTCTGCCCGGTCCGGCTGCTGCGGGATAAAAAGTGCCCGCTGTTCAAACGGCGCAGCTTTATGCATACGCTGGAAGCCTACCTGAATGATACGGCCGGGGAGCCGGTGCGGGAACTGTATGAGTATCTGAAAGAAGAGACCGATTATCCGGTGGACCTGATCTGGAAGAACATGATCCGCACCATGCATCCCCACGAGTTCACCCGCAACCTGGGACTGACCCGCGTGGTCCCGCCCACCGTGCAGGACCCGGCGCTGGCACGGCAGATCTGTGCGGAGCGCCGGATCGCGCTGGCCATGCATCTGTATTTTATGGACATGCTGGACCAGAGCGTGGCATTTGCAGCAAAGTTCCCGCCGCAGACGGATGTGTTCATCTCGACTAATGACGAAAAGAAAAAGCGGCAGATCGAACAGGCGTTTGCCGGGCAGGATCTGCACAGCGTTACGGTGCTGGTGGTGGAGAACCGGGGCCGCGACGTGGCGGCATTCCTGTGCGACCTGGCCCCGCATCTGCGCGGGTATGACTATGTCTGCTTTATGCACGACAAAAAGGCCATCCAGACCCGCCCCGGCAGCGTGGGCGCCAGCTTTGGCTATGTGTGCAATGAGAATGTGTGCAAGAATGCAGCGCATGTGCTCAACGTCCTTTGCGAGTTTGAGCGGGACCCGTATCTGGGCATTCTGTGCCCGCCGTACCCCACCCACGGCCTGTATTTTATGAATATGTGCTCGGGCGGATGGGGTCCAAATTTTGAGAACACGAAGCAGCTCCTCAAAACCCTGCGCCTGGATGTGCCGATCTCCGGGGAGGAATCGCCCATCGCGCCCTTTGGCAGCGTGTTCTGGTTCCGGCCCGACGCGCTGGAGACGCTGTTTGCACATGGCTGGCAGCACAGCGAATTCCCGCCGGAACCGCTGCCGCAGGATGGCACCATCAGCCATGCCATCGAACGGGTCTATCCCTTTGTGGCGCAGGCTGCCGGGTATTATCCGGCGGTCGTCATGAGCAGGGATTTTGCCGTTCTGCGCGCCGACACGATGCAGGCCTATGCGGGCGGAGTGATCCGCCCGCTGGCGCGCGTGTTTGACTGCACCACGTTCTGGGCGGCAAGCACCGCCGCAGTGGCTTTTGCGGCAAAGCGCCATCTGTTCGGCGTGTACGGCCCGTATGCCAACACACGCCGCCGCCATGCGCGCAACTGGCTGCGGGACCGCCTGCCGGGACCGGCCTACAAAGGTCTGATCGCAACCAAGCGTGCGATTTTCGGGCCGCGGCACGGCCCGTATGAGGATTGACCGCCATGAAGCGGCTCGCCGTCTATTTTCATTATGACGCCCGGGGGCGTATCGACCAGCCTTGCCGGTTGGCGGTGCAGTCGATGCGCCCCTTCGCGCAGCTGCTGTTCGTGACCAACGGTGCGTTGGGGCCGGAGGAACGGGCCTGGGTGGAAGGGACCGGGGCGGAACTGCTGGAGCGGGAGAATACCGGCTTCGACGTGGGGGCCTACCGGGATGCACTGCTGCACTGCGGGCAGGAAACTGTCTGCGGCTTTGACGAACTGGTCCTGATGAACTTTACGCTGGCGGGGCCGGTGTCCGGCGGCCGGGATGAACCGCTCCGGCGTATGTTTGAGACGATGGCCAAGCGCCCGGAACTGGACTTTTGGGGGCTTACGCGGCATTACGCCATGCGCAGCCGCCGTTTCGGCGGGCGGGTGCCTGAGCATCTGCAATCCCACTTTCTGGCAGTGCGGGGCCGCCTGCTTCGCGACCCTGCGTTCTGGGACTACTGGCGGCAGATGCGGCTGCCCCGCAGCTATGAAGAGTCCGTCGTCTGCCATGAAACGCGCTTTACCGAATACTTTGCAGAGAAGGGCTTCCGTTGGGACAGCTACGTTCAGACGGACGATTTGAGGCAGGTCTTTCTCAACCCGATCATGGCATGCCCCCGGGAACTGATCGAGAAACGCGGCTGCCCCTTTTTCAAGCGGCGCAGCTTTTTTACGCCGTATGCCGATGAACTGCGCCGCACGGACGGCACGGCTTCCCGCGAATTGTATGAGTACCTTTGCCGGGAAACCGCCTACCCTGTGGAAGCACTGCTGGCTTCGCTTTTGCAGGACTACCCGCTGGCTGATCTGGCCTGCAATCTGCCCTGGCACTACATTCTGGCGCCGGGGGAGGAAAGCGGCGCGCCGGATCTGGCGGGAAGGGGCCTGCGCCTGCTGCGCTTTGCGCCGCTGCGGTGCGAGGGTGCGGCGGCGTGGTATCTGGAACAGAGCGCTGCGGAAGCGGACAAACACCTGGCTGCCGCCGCCGCGCTGTTTGAAAAAAATCCCCGCCTGGGACTGCTGTGCCCGGCCTGGCCATCCTGGCCGCCGGCCGGCAGAGCGTGTGCGGAACGGTGGCGGGCGGTATATCCGGGGCTGGCCGAAGAAGAAAAAGTCCCGGCAGACCTGACCCCGCCGAAAGCGCCGGTTGCCGGATGGGCGCTGGTCCGTGAGGCGGCGCTCCGCGGCGCGGACCTGGATCTGCAAAGCGGGGACTGCTGCTGGCGGCTGACCCTGCGGGCACAGAAGAATGGCTTTTACAGTGCTGTTTTTGAGACGGCGGCGCATGCGGCGGCGCGTGCGGAGCAGCTTTGGGTGTATCAGGCTGCGTCGGAAGCTCCCTCTGCGGTGGCAAAACAGCTGGGGCGGCTGGTAAAGCACAAACTCGAGCGCCGGTAAAAGGGGGAGGCTTCCTATCAAAAAGCAACGTTTGTTCTATCTGGATTTTGTGCGCGCGGTAGCGCTGGCGGCGATCCTTGTCATTCATTTCAACGCGACGGTCACAGGGTATTTTACGCTGCCCCATAAGCTGTTTGCCAGCACCCTCCCGTTCGGGATCTACCTGGGGGATTTTGGATCTTCTCTTTTTTTTATGGTCTCCGGCGCGGCGCTGGCGCTGACGGTACCGCCGGAACAGAAGCCGTGGACGTTTTACAAAAAGCGCGCCCGTGCGATCTACCCGCTGTTCTGGCTGGCGTGGGCGGTATGTTTTTCCCTGCGCTTTTTGAGCAAGCCGGGGTACTATGCGGCGGCCAAAACGCCGACGCTGCTGCTCACGGTCCTGGGGCTGGACAACTTTGCGGTGGCGGCCGGATGGGTCGGGATGGACTTTGCCTGCGTGGGGGAATGGTTCCTCGGCAGCATCCTGTTTTTGTATCTGCTGTTCCCGCTTTTGAATCAGGGGCTGCGCCGCTGTCCGGCAGGTACCTGGGCGGCAGCGCTTGCGGTCTGTTTGCCGGTGCATCTGTCGGGGTGGGACGCCCAGCTGGTGGCCATCCACCTTCTGGAGTTCTTGTTCGGTATGCAGTTCCTCAAACTGGGCGGCAAGGCCCGTGCGGGGCTGGCGGTGCTCGCTGCGGCGGGGACGGTATTGTGTTCCGGCTGGGACGGCAAGATCACCTGCGCCCTGTTCAGCCTGCTGGCGTTCACCCTGTTGGCTGCCGTTTCGCGCCTGCTGGACCGTCCCTGGCCGCAGGCAGTCTGCGCTTATCTGGCAAAGATCTCCTACGCCGTGTTCCTGGTCCACCATGTACTGATCCAGCGCATGGTGGAAAGGTTCGATCTGGCGGCGCTGGGACGGCGCGACACGCTGTTCTTGTTCCTCATTTATCTTGGCGGCACCTGGGCTGCAGCAGTCGGGCTGCTGTGGCTGCACAGGCGCATTCAAAAGGGGATTGCGGCACTGCGCCCGCAGTAAAAGTAAGAACCTGCCTGCCGTTTTCTGCGGCAGGTATTTTTTCGTTTTAGCCCCGGTATGCCTCTGTACAAAAACTGGGCGGTACGGTATAATAAAGTCAGACTATCCTGTTTAGGGAAGGGGCGTTTGGCTGTGTCTGAATTTTCTGTATCCCTTGCAAAACTGGCGGAAGAAGCAAAACTTACGGTGGCGTATACCCCGTGCGAACTGGAAAAAGTCCAGATCACCGCGAGGGAAGTCTACCGCCCCGGCATTCTGCTGGCCGGTTACTATGAGAACTTCGACAATACCCGCGTCCAGATCATTGGACTGACCGAGATGTCCTACTTGGAGGAACTTTCTTCGTCCTTGCGCGATATGCGCCTGGAAAAGCTGTTTTCCTTCCAGCCGCCGGCGGTGATCCTCACGCGCAATATGCAGCCGCTGTCCGAGATGATGCAGTATGCCAAACAGTATGCGGTGCCGATCCTGATGTCCAGTGAGATGACTTCCACGCTGATGGGCGTCCTGATCACCACCCTCAATACTGAACTGGCGCCGCGTATCACACGGCATGGCGTATTGGTGGAAGTTTACGGCGAAGGCATCCTGATCCTCGGAGATTCCGGCGTCGGAAAAAGCGAGACGGCCATCGAACTGGTCAAGCGCGGCCACCGGCTGATCGCCGACGACGCGGTGGAACTGCGCCGCATTTCCAACCGCAGCATTCTGGGGACGGCTCCGGCCAACATCCGCCACTTTATTGAACTGCGGGGCATCGGCATCATCAACGTGGCCCACGTCTTCGGCATCGGTTCGGTGCGCAACAGCGTGGAAGTGGAACTGGTCGTCCAGTTTGAACCCTGGGATAAGAGCAAAAACTACGACCGCACGGGGCTGGATACCCAGTATTTTGACATTCTGGGCGTTCAGATCCCCAGCATGGTGATCCCGGTCATGCCCGGGCGGAATCTGGCGGTCATTCTGGAAACGGCGGCGATCAACAACCGCACCAAAGAAATGGGATACAACGCGGCCCAGGAATTGCTGACGCAGCTGGGGCTGCAGGATGATGTCCCGCTTTGAGGTTTATTTTACAGAAAAAGAGAGAAACGGTCCATATTTATGCAGATAATTGCAGACCTGCACACGCATACGCTGTGTGCCACACATGCTTATCAGACGGTGAATGAAATGGCCGCGGCGGCAAATGCTGCGGGGTATTGCGCGCTGGCGATTACAGACCATGCTCCGGCCATGCCGGATGCCCCGCACAGCTGGCATTTTTCCAACTGGGGCTCTCTGCCCCGGGAAATAGACGGCGTGGCCATGCTGTACGGCGCGGAAGTCAATGTGATGGATACAAAAGGCGGCCTGGATATGACGCAGCGGCAGCTGTCGGAACAGGATTGGGTGGTGGCATCCATCCATAGTCCCTGCATCCCGGGCCTGCTCACGCGCAGGGAGGCGAACCGCCTGTGGCTGAGCGTTGCGGAAAATCCGTATGTGGATTGTATCGGCCATTCGGAGCAGAGCAACTATCGGTACGATTATGAACTGGTAACCAAGGCGTTTGCCCGCAATCATAAAGTAGTGGAACTGAACGCCAATTCGTTTCAGGTGCGCCGGGACGGCATCCCCAATATGCGTGCGCTGCTGGAAGCCTGTCTGCAAAACGGGTGCCGTATCGCAGTAGACAGCGACGCACACAGCGCCTGGAAGATGCAGAACGCGCTGCAGCCGCTGTTTGGCATATTGGAAGAACTGCAGTTCCCGCAGGAACTGATCGTCAATGCAACGCGGGAAAATCTGGTGAATGAATTGAAACTGCACGGCCGGCGCTGTGCAGAATATGTAGGAGGAATCATAGTATGAGCCAGTACACCATCGGGGTCGATTTGGGCGGCACCACCATGACGGCGGGCCTCGTCAACGAAAACCATGAAATCATCGGGAAGATCACCTGGGCGACCCGCTTGCCGCGTCCTGCCGCGGATCTGGAAAAAGCGTTGGCGGACCTTTGCCATGCGGTGGCAAAAGAGAATCACGTCGCTTTCTCGGAGATCCGCTATGTGGGCATCGGTACGCCGGGCAGTGTGAATTTCACCACCGGTTTTGTAGGGTATAACACCAACTTCGGGTACTACGACTGGAACCTGGGGCCGGACATGGAGAAGCTCCTCGGCTGCAAGGTGTATGTGGAGAACGACGCCAATGCGGCGGCTTTCGGCGAATTTATCGCGGGCGGCGCCAAAGGGTATAAAGACGCCGTCGTCATCACGCTGGGGACCGGCATCGGCAGCGGTATCATCCTTGGCGGAAAGATCGTCCGTGGTTTTAATTTCGCAGCCGGGGAAATGGGGCATACGGTCATCGTCAAGGGCGGCCGCAAGTGCAACTGCGGGCGGTGCGGCTGCTGGGAGCGGTATGCTTCCTCCCGCGCGCTGACCGAGGATACCAGAGCCGCTATGCGGGAGCACAGCGATACGCTGATGTGGAAGTTGGTAACGGATATTGACCATGTCAACGCAAAAACCTCGTTTGACGCCATGGCCCGGGGGGACGCGGTCGCCAAACAAGTCGTGGAGAACTGGATGGAATACGTTGGCTGTGGGATCGCCAATGTGGTCAATACGTTTGAACCGGAAGTGATCTGCATCGGCGGCGGTGTATCCAACCAGGGCGAGACGCTGCTGGGGCCGGTGCGCGCCTATGTGCAGAAAGAGACGCACGACATCACCGGCGGCCGTGTGCCGGATATCCGCGCCTGCGAACTGCGCAACGACGCGGGCGTGATCGGCGCGGCGGCGTTGGAAAGTTCGATTTGAGCAACAACGCGCACGTTCGGCTGTGCGCAGGGGGAGGAACCATGCAGGAGCAACAGGCAGCTGCTTTTCAAAACGATCTTACAAAGATCGCAGTTCCCTTTACGCCACAGGAACCGTTGGCGGGGCACACCACATTCCGGATCGGCGGCCCCGCCGCTTTCTGGTGCCAGCCGCAGGATACCGCGCAGCTGCGGAATCTGCTCGCCTGCTGCCGCAACCATGCAGTGCGGACGCACTTTCTGGGCAATGGGTCCAATACGCTGTTTGCTGATGAGGGCTATGACGGTGCAGTCATCGACCTTCGCGGCCTGGCCGGGGAACTCTCCATCGTGCAGGACGGGGAGGAATTCCTTGTTACGGCAGGGGCGGGCATGACGCTGGGCCGCCTTTGCGCCGAAGCACAGCAGCGCGGCCTGACAGGCCTGGAATGTTTCAGCGGTATACCGGGCACCATAGGCGGGGCGGTTTATATGGATGCCGGGGCCTATGGCGGGGAAATGAAGGATGTGCTGCAGGAGGTCGCCTTCCTGGATGACGCGCTGGAACTGCGGACGCTGCCGGTGCGCGACTTGCAGATGGGGTATCGCACCAGTATTTTTGAAAAGAATCCGTCCTGGTGCATCCTCTCTGCTACGGTCCGCCTTCGGGCGGGCGACAGCGGCAAGATCCTTGAGGCCATGCAGGAGTTTCTGCGGCGGCGCAATGAGAAACAGCCGTTGGAATGGCCGAGCGCCGGCAGTACTTTCAAGCGGCCGCAGGGGGCGTTTGCCGGCAGTTTGATCGAAAAATGCGGTTTGCGCGGGTTCTCTGTGGGCGGCGCACAGATCAGTGAAAAACACTGCGGCTTTGTCATTAATCGGGGCGGTGCGACCTGCGCGGACGTGGTGGCGCTGACCGAAGAAGTCAAGCGGATCGTGCGGGAAAGAACCGGGTACGTTTTGGAACGGGAGATCCGTGTAGTAAAATGAAAAGGAGGGGTGCGGGATGAATTTTCTCATTGTGACGGGGCTGTCCGGCGCAGGCAAATCCATGGCGGTCAACGCGTTGGAGGACATCGGTTTTTTCTGCATTGATAATATCCCGATCGCGCTGCTGCCGCGTATCGTGGATTTTGCGCTCCAGGGTGAAAACCAGCTCAGCCGTGTGGCAGTCGTGATGGATGTGCGCGGTGTGCGCAACAGCGACCAGCTGGAACAGGCTCTGGCGGATCTGGACGCCAAAAAGACGGATTATGAGATCCTGTTTCTGGATGCCAGCAATGATACCATCCAGCGCCGTTATAAAGAGACGCGCCGCCAGCACCCGATCGCCGTCACGGATCATGTGCCGATCCAGGAAGCGATCGAGAGGGAACGCCGGCTGCTGCGTCCGCTGCGCAGCCGGGCCAAGTATGTGATCGACACGTCGCTGCTGAGTGCGGCGCAGAACAAAGAACGGATCTGCGGTCTGTTTCTGGACAAGGGCAAAAGCCCGATGGCGCTCACGGTCGTTTCGTTCGGGTTCAAATACGGTCTGCCCCAGGAGGCCGACCTGGTATTGGATGTGCGCTGTCTGCCCAACCCCTTTTATGTGCCGGAACTGAAAAACCTGACCGGCATGGATCAGGCGGTGGTGGATTACGTGATGGCGGCGCCGGAGTCACGGGAACTGCTGCGCCGGTATGAGAACATGCTGGAGTACGCGCTGCCGTTGTACGTAAAGGAAGGGAAAAGCCAGCTTATGATCGCGGTGGGATGCACGGGCGGCAAGCATCGCTCGATCACCTTTGCCCGCAAGATCGGGGAGTTTTGCCAAAAACTGGGGTACGACCCCAGCGTACAGCATCGGGACGCGAAGCGGACGCTGTAAAAGTTTCCTGCCGCTGCGCGGAGGGGGAAGATCGTTGAGTTTTTCACAAGAAGTCAAGAATGAGATCCTGCGCCACAGGATCACAAAACCCTGCTGCAACGCGGCGGCGGCATACGCAGTGGCCTGTTTCGGCAAGTATTTTGACGATCGTGGCGTTGTTTTGCAGACGGAAAACGAAGGCGTGGCCAACTTTGCCCAGAAGGTGTACCGCCGCTGCGGCATCCAGGGGGCGATCTTGCGCAAGGACCGCCCCACGGGGCCGGTGTTTGAATTCAGCGTCAAGCAGCCGGAGGAAGTCTGCAAGCTGCTGGAATTGTTTGGCCACACCGGCAAGGAGACAACGCTGCGGATCCGTCCGCAGCCTTTTAAATGCCAGAAGTGCGTGCAGGCTTTTATTGCTACGGCCTTTCTCTGCTGCGGCACGATGACAGACCCGGAAAAGAGCTACAATCTGGAATTTTTGTCTACCAGGCATTACCTGTCCCAACAGTTGGAAGCTATGCTGGCGGAACATGATTTCCACCCGCATCGTGCGCTGCGCAAAGGCGCCAACACCATTTATATCCGGGCAGCGGATCACATCGAAGACCTGCTGACGTTTATGGGCGCGGGCGGCGCGGCTATGAGGATCATGGACCAGCGGCTCTATAACGAAATGCGCAACAAGACCAACCGCCTTTCCAACTGCGAAACGGCCAATATGGGCAAGAGCGTGCAGGCAGCGGTGCAGGTGCAGATGGCTATAGAACGCCTGGAAGCGGCTGATGCGCTGTCCGCCCTGCCGGAACCGTTGCGCCAGACCGCCCGTTTGCGTTTGCAGTACCCGGACCTGCCGCTGGCCAAACTGGCCCAGAAATTCGACCCGCCGGTCAGCAAGGCGGGGCTATCCCACAGATTCAAGCGGATTCAGGAAGCGGCCCGCAATCTCCCGGCGGCCGCACAGACAGAAAAGGATCAGAACGATGCCTGAAGCAAAGCAAAGACAGTTTACCCATTTGCATGTGCATACCGAGTACAGCTTGCTGGACGGCGCCTGCCGGATCGACCGTATGTTCGAACATCTGAAGTCGATGGGGCAGACGGCCTGCGCCATCACGGACCACGGCGTCATGTACGGCTGCGTGGCCTTTTTTGACGCGGCCAAGGCGGCGGGGATCAAGCCGATCATTGGCTGTGAGGTCTATGTGGCGACCCGCACCCGGTTCGACAAGGTCAACCGCATCGACGGGAACAGCCACCTGATCCTGCTGTGCAAGAATGAGACGGGGTATAAGAATCTGATCAAGATGGTGTCTGCGGGATTTCTGGAAGGCTTCTACTCCAAACCACGCATCGACAAAGACCTGCTGGAACAGTACCACGAAGGGCTGATCTGCCTTTCCGCCTGTCTGGCGGGCGAGATCCCCAAAGCGATCCTGGCGGGGGACTACGAGCGTGCCAAACAGACCGCCCTGTATTACCGCGACCTGTTCGGCGAGGGGAATTACTATCTGGAACTGCAGGATCATGGTTTGGAAGAAGATCAGGTGGTGCTGCCCCAACTCATCCGGCTTTCCCGGGAGACCGGCATCCCGATGGCGGCGACCAACGACGCGCACTATATCACCAAAGAGGACGCCAAGATGCAGAGCATCCTGCTGTGCATCCAGACGGGCAAGACCATCGCGGATGCCGACCGCATGGAATTCCAGACCGACGAGTTCTACCTGAAGAGCACCGACGAGATGTACGATCTCTTCTCCATGGTGCCGGAAGCCTGCGAGAATACCAATAAGATCGCCGAACAGTGCAATTTTGAGTTTACCTTTGGCGAGACCAAGCTGCCGTATTTTCGCGCGCCGGACGGCATGGACAACCAGGCGTATTTTGAAAAGCTCTGCTGGGAAGGGCTGGAGCGCCGCTATCCCGGCAAGGTCACCGACGCGCTGCGGGAACGGCTGAGCCATGAGATCAACGTCGTCAAAACGATGGGGTATACCAACTACTACCTGATCGTCTACGATTTTATCAACTATGCCAAAAGCCGGGACATCCCCGTGGGACCGGGCCGCGGTTCGGGCGCGGGCAGCCTGGCGGCCTATTGTGTCGGCATCACCGACATCGACCCGATCCGCTACAATCTGATCTTTGAACGCTTCCTGAACCCGGAACGCGTGTCGATGCCGGACTTCGACGTGGACTTCTGCTATGAGCGCCGTCAGGAAGTCATCGACTACGTCAACGAGAAATACGGGCGCGATCATGTGGCGCAGATCGTCACTTTTGGTACGATGGCGGCGCGGGCGGCCGTGCGAGATGTGGGCCGCGTGATGGGCATGCCCTACCAGGACGTGGACAAGGTCGCCAAGCTGATCCCAATGGAACCGAAAATGACCCTGCAGAAAGCGCTGGAAGTCAGCCCGGATCTGAAGGCCATGTACAAGGAAAACCCCCAGGTTCATGAACTGATCGAGACCTCGCTGAAAGTGGAAGGCATGCCGCGGCACGCTTCCACCCACGCGGCGGGCGTGGTCATCACCCGGGAATCCGCAACGGAATATGTCCCTCTCGCCACCAACGACGGCCTGCCGGTCACACAGTTCAACATGGTGGAGATCGAACGTCTGGGCCTGCTCAAGATGGACTTTTTGGGCCTGCGGACGCTGACGGTCATCCATGACACCGAGACGGCCGTGTGCAGCCGGGTGCCGGAATTCAGGATATCCGGCATCAGCTACGACGACCCGGACACCTACGCCATGCTGGCGCGGGGGGAGACGGAAGGCATCTTCCAGCTTGAATCGACCGGCATGACCCAGGTGCTGGTCAGCATGCGGCCGAAAAACCTTGAAGATATCATCGCGCTGATCTCCCTGTACCGGCCCGGGCCGATGGATTCCATCCCGACCTATCTGCGCAACCGCCGCGAGCCGGATAAGATCAGCTATAAAACCCCGCAGCTGGCCCATATCCTGGATGTGACCAACGGCTGCATCGTTTACCAGGAACAGGTCATGCAGATCTTCCGGGAACTGGCCGGGTTCAGTTTTGGCCAGGCCGACAATATCCGCCGGGCTATGAGCAAGAAAAAGCACAAGGTCATGGAAGAAGAGCGGGAGCACTTCGTCCATGGGTGCGCCGAACCGGGGAAGGAGTGCCCCGGCTGCGTCAAAAACGGCATCCCGGAGCAGGTGGCAAACGAGATCTATGATGAAATGATCTCCTTCGCCTCCTACGCTTTCAACAAATCCCATGCGGCCTGCTATGCCTATGTGGCGTTCCAGACCGCGTACCTCAAGTGCCATTATCCCCATGAGTTTATGGCGGCGCTGCTGACCAGTGTGCTGGACAATACATCCAAGGTCATTGAATATACCACGGAGTGCCAGCGGTTGGGGATCAAAGTCCTGCAGCCGGATATCAATATTTCCCGCGGAGGGTTTACGGCGGACGGCGGCTGTATCCGTTTCGGTCTGAACGCTGTCAAGAGCGTGGGCCGCAACCTTATCGAAGCGGTGGTGAAGGAACGGAAAGACCGTCCTTATCGCGGTCTGTATGATTTTTGCAGGCGGCTGTATGGGAATGAACTGAACCGCCGTGCGCTGGAAAACCTCATCAAGTGCGGGGCGTTTGATGCGCTGGAGCCCTCCCGGCGGGGAATGCTGGAGTGCGTGGAAGGAATTTTAAAGAGTGTAGAGACCGACATGCGCCGCAACCTGGAAGGCCAGATGGACCTTTTCGGCATGATGAGCGGCGAAACGGCGGAACCGGCAGGCAACGACTACAAGGTCCCCAAACTCTCGGAATACCCCAGCGGTGAATTGCTCAAAATGGAGAAGGAGGTCTCGGGGCTGTATCTGTCCGGCCATCCGCTGGACGCCTACCGCGAACAGATCGCAAAGATCTCTACCTGCACCGTCGCGCAGCTGCAGGGCGAGAATGCCCGGCAGTTTGATGAGAAGAATGTGACGCTTCTGTGTACTGTGGTCAAGAACAAGGTCATGACGACCAAGTCCAACACGCTGATGGCCTTTACGACCATCGAAGATCTGACAGGGTCCATGGAACTGCTGGTTTTTCCGCGCGTGTTGGCGGAATGCCGCGCGGCTTTGCAGGAAAATGCCGTCGTGGTGGCAAACGGGCGCGTGTCGGTCAAGGAAGAAGAGGCGGCGCGCCTTATCGTGGAGGGCGTACAGCCCATCGAGACCTACGACCCCTCCAAAAGCTTCGGCAGCAACCGTGCGGAACGTGTACAGCGGGAAAAGAGCGGGGAGGGGGCCAGCGGTTACTTCCTGACGGTGCCATCCCTGCACTGTGCCGAGATGCGCCGGGTAGAGAACCTGCTCTGCAACATCTTTGACGGCGGTACCGTAAAGGTCTATTTTCGCTTCGCTGACAGCGGAAAAAAGGCGTTGGCGCGTCATATGGCTGTCAAGGACGACCCGCTGCTGCGGGCAGAATTGGTCCGTATTTTGGGGGCTGAGCATGTAAAGGTGCAGACGGGAAGCGCTGATGCAAAATAAATCCATGCGTTTTGCGTGATTTGTCCATAATCGCTGCCATTGAGTTGTGGTATAATGTGAATGTTAAAGATTGTTAAAAAAATATTGTAAATAACGCTATGTTCCCAGACAGGAGGAGCTGCATTATGGCTAAGGAAATCAAAACCATCGGTGTTCTGACCAGCGGCGGCGACGCCCCCGGCATGAACGCGGCTGTCCGCGCGATCGTGCGCGCCGGTATCAGCAAAGGGTATCGGATGATGGGCATTCAGCGTGGTTATAATGGCCTGATCAATGGCGAATGCTATGAAATGAACGTCCGCAGCGTATCGGAGATCATCCATCGCGGCGGTACGATCCTGTATACGGCCCGTTGCCTGGAGTTCAAGACCCAGGAAGGGCAGGCGAAAGGTCTGGCCCGCTGCAAGGAACTAGGGATCGATGCGTTGGTAGTCATCGGCGGCGACGGTTCCTTCATGGGTGCCCGGGCTCTTGCCAACCAGGGGATCCCCTGCATCGGTCTGCCTGGAACCATCGACAATGATATCGCCTGCAGCGAGTACACCATTGGTTATGATACGGCCATGAACACGGCGGTGGAAGCGATCGATAAACTGCGCGACACGACGCAGAGTCACGACCGCTGCAGCGTGGTCGAGGTCATGGGCCATCATGCCGGTTATATCGCGCTGAACGTGGGCATCGCCACCGGCGCGCTGGCCGTTCTGCTGCCGGAGATCCCCTTTGACTTTGAGCGCGATATCCTGCAGCGCATGCGCCAGACCCAGTCCACCGGCAAAAAGCATTTTATCATCATCGTGTCGGAGGGCGTCGTGGGGGCGCAGGAACTGGCCAACCAGATCCAGGCGATCACGGGTGTGGATTCCCGCGCCACGGTACTGGGGCATATCCAGCGCGGCGGTTCCCCGACGGTCCGCGACCGTGTGAACGCTTCGCTGATGGGCTATCACGCGATCGACCTGCTGGATAAGGGCATCTACAACCGCGTTGTGGCGGTCTCCGGCGATAAGATCGTGGATTACGACGTCAACGTGGCCTTGTCCATGCACAAGACCATCGACCGGGAAATGATCGAAATCGCCAATGCCATTTCGATTTAAAGGGAGCACCCAGAGGGGCCGTTGCCGCAAGGTTACGGCCCTTTTTTTGCCGGGGCGGCGCTTTTGCCGGAAATTTCCCGTTTTTTTGTAAAAAAGCCTTGCCAAACGGCAGGGCGGATGTTATAATACTAAAGCGTTAGTGCTGCCGGGCCACCGGCAGGATAATGACACATCATTATACAGGCGGTCCTCTGCCGAGCATTCGGGTATGAACGTCGATACAAAATGGAGGAACTTAGGAATATGGACGCAATGAAGCATTTTACCGAGGGCATGATCAAAGAGAACAAGCCCCAGTTTGAAGTCGGCGATACCGTTCGCGTTTCCGTCCGCATCAAGGAAGGCGACAAAGAGCGTATCCAGGCTTTCGAGGGCACTGTCATCGCCAAAAAGCATGGCGGTATTGCGGAGACCTTCACCGTTCGCCGCACTTCCTACGGCGTTGGCGTGGAGCGTGTTTTCCCGGTCAACAGCCCGTTCGTGGAGAAGGTCGAGGTCGTTCGCCGCGGCAAGGTCCGTCGTGCGAAGCTCTTCTATCTGCGTGAGCGTACCGGCAAGGCTGCCAAGGTCAAGGCGCGTATCTGAGCATCCAGAGAAAAGGGGAGGACGGTTGGCGTTCTCCCTTTTTTCGTATCATTTTGCGGGAGGGAAGTCGTGGCACGGACATTCAAGGAGCGGTTCCGGCGCAACCGTGAAACGCTGGAATGGTACGACGCGCTCGCTGTGGCGGTAGCGGTGATCGCGCTGATTTTTACTTTTGCAGTGCGGATCGTCCAGGTGGACGGCAGTTCCATGAATCCTACGCTGTATGACGGCGACCGGGTGCTGATCGCGGCATTTCTGCAGCCGCAGTATGAGGACGTCGTGGTCGTAGACAGTTATATCCCCTATGGGAAACCGCTGGTAAAGCGGGTGATCGGTAAAGAAGGGGACGTCATTGACATTGACTTTGAACAGGGGATCGTATACCGCAACGGCGAAGCGCTGGAGGAACCCTATATTGCGGAACCCACCTGGATGCAGGAGAGCGTGAATTTTCCGATCACGGTGCCGAAAGGATGCCTTTTTCTGATGGGGGATAACCGCAACCAGTCCAAGGACAGCCGTGACCGTGAGATCGGCTGTGTCGATGAGCGCGACGTGCTGGGAGTGGCCCTGTACCGGGTCATGCCGTTTGAGGCAATGGGAGTAATCGAATGAGTCAAAACGACATTATCAACAGCCGGCAGATCCAGTGGTTCCCGGGGCATATGACCAAAACGCTCCGTTTGATGGAAAAAGAGATCCGCAACGTGGACTGTGTTTTGCAGATTCTCGATGCGCGTATCCCGCTTTCCAGCCTGAACCCGGAGATCGAACGGATCACCGCCGGAAAACCGCACCTGTATATTTTGAATAAATCAGATCTGGCCGACCCCGAGATCACCCGGCAGTGGCTGGCCTATTTTAAGAGCGCCGGGGCGGGCTGTCTGGCGATGGATTCCAAGAAAAAGGGGAGCGCGGCGGCAGTCAAGGCCCCTATCGAGAGGGAATTATCGGCCCTGATGGAGCGGAGGCGCAGCCGCGGCATGGAAGGGGCCGCCATCCGCGTGATGGTCGTGGGCATCCCAAATGTGGGTAAATCGACGTTCATCAACTCTTTTGCGGGAACGGCGCGGGCCAAGGCGGCCAATAAACCCGGCGTCACCCGCGGGAAACAGTGGATCTCGGTCGGGCGCTTCGACCTGATGGATATGCCGGGGGTGCTCTGGAAAAAGTTTGATTCACTGGAAACAGCCTCCCACCTGGCATTCATCGGATCGATCAGGGACGATATTTTGGATATCGAGGAACTGGCCTGCGGGCTGCTGGCCAGCGTGCGCACCATTTACCCACAGCAGCTTCTGGCGCGCTACAAGCTTGCGCCGCAGGCGTTGGAATTGCCGCCCTATGAACTGCTGCAGGCCATCGGGGCAAAGCGGGGCATGCTGGTATCCGGCGGCGAAGTGGATACCGAGCGGGCAGCCAAGATGCTGGTGGGGGAGTTCCGGGCCAGCAAGTGGGGCAGGCTTTCGCTGGAGCGGCCGCCGCAGCAAGCGATCCCCGTCGAAGAAGAGGAGCCGGAATTATGAAGAGCAATGATTCGGCGCTGTACCAATTCGACGCGCAGATCCGCGAACGATTCGGTTTATTCTGCGGTGTGGACGAAGCGGGCCGCGGGCCGCTGTGCGGGCCGGTGTGCTGTGCGGCGGTGATCCTCGACCCGGAAGACCCCATTGAGGGGATCAATGATTCCAAAAAGCTGACCGAAAAACGGCGGGAAACGCTTTTTGAGCAGATCACGAGCCGTGCGGTGGCCTACCAGGTCGTGTTCGTTTCCCCGCAGGAGATCGACGAAAAGAACATCCTCTGGGCGACGATGGACGGCATGGCGCGTGCGGTGAGAGAACTGGACCCGCAGCCCGCCTATGCGCTGATCGACGGCGACCGCTGCCCGCCGGGACTCGGCGTTCCGGCGCAGGCAGTGGTCAAGGGGGATGCGTCCAGTGCCAGCATTGCGGCAGCCTCTATTCTGGCAAAGGTCAGCCGGGACCGCTATATGATGGAACTGGACCGCCGGTACCCCCAGTATGGGCTGGCAAAACATAAGGGATACCCGACACGACTGCACTATGAGCGGATCGCCCAATATGGCATACAACCGTTCTACCGGCGCAGTTTCCTGAAAAAGCAGGGTTACTGGCATGAAAAGTGACTTGGGCTATAAAGGGGAGGCCGTCGCGGCGCAATACTACCGCCAGCGGGGCTACCTGCTGTTGGGGCATAATTACCGCACGCGCATGGGCGAACTGGACCTGATCCTTTATAAAGACGGCACGATCGTTTTTGCGGAAGTCAAGACCCGTGGCGCGCAGCGGTGGTATGCACCGGCGGAAGCGGTGGACCTTCACAAACAGCGGCGGCTGCTGCTGGCGGCGCAGCTGTACCTGAAAGACAGCCCGTATGGGGATGCGGCCGTGCGGTTCGATGTGGTGGAAGTGACGCCTGCCGCCAAAGGCTGGCAGATACACTGTATTATGGATGCCTTCCAGAGTTGACGGCATAGAAAGGGTGGAACGATATGCAGTATCAGAGTACCAGAAATTCCGGCCTGCGGGTTTCGGCCGCAGAAGCGATCGTGCGCGGCCTGGCGCCCCAAAGCGGCCTGTTCGTGCCGGAGGCCTTCCCGAAAGCAGACCTTGCAGCCTGGAAAAACCTGTCCTACCCGGAACTGGCGCGGGAGGTCCTGGCGCTGTACCTGACCGATTACAGCCTGGAATTCCTGGCCGGTGCGACGGCCCGTACCTATGGGGAGGCGTTCGGCGGTAAGGCGGGTGCGACGGCGCCCGTACATGAGGGGCTTTATGCGCTGGAACTGTGGCACGGCCCGACCTGCGCCTTTAAAGACTATGCCCTGCAGCTGATGCCCAGGCTGCTGGTGGAAGCGAAGAAGACCCTCGGCCGTACCGAGACGACGCGCATTCTGGTGGCGACTTCCGGGGATACCGGCAAGGCGGCCCTGGCCGGGTATGCGGGCCTGGACGGGATCGAGATCCAGGTCTTTTACCCGAACGCGGGCACCAGCGAGATCCAGCGCCTGCAGATGGTCACGCAGGAGGGCGAAAACGTGCAGGTGTATGCCGTTGACGGCAATTTTGACGATGCACAGACCGGCGTAAAGCGCGTGTTTGCCGACGCCTCGGCGGGGGCGGAACTGGAAAAGCGGAACATCCGTCTCTCCAGTGCGAACTCCATCAACTGGGGCCGCCTGGTGCCGCAGATCGTCTATTATTTCCATGCTTATTTCCGCCTGGTGGAGCAGGGAGCCGCCGCCTGGGGGCAGCCGGTGGACTTCTGCGTGCCTACCGGGAACTTTGGCGATATCCTGGCCGGGTATTATGCTAAGCGGATGGGGCTGCCGGTCGGCAAGCTGGTCTGCGCTTCCAACCGCAACAATGTGCTGACGGATTTCATCCGTACCGGCACCTACGATGCGCGGCGGGAATTCTACAAAACCAGCTCGCCGTCGATGGATATTCTGATCTCCTCCAATCTGGAGCGGCTGCTGTACCACGTCAGCGGCAGCAGCGGGAAAGTGTCCGCCTGGATGCGGGAATTGGCGCAGACCGGAACCTATACCGTCGATGCGGAAACACTGGCGGCGATCCAGGAAAGTTTTGCGGCGGGCTATGCCGGGGAAGCGGAGTGTGCGGAGGAGATCCGCGCACGCTACGAGCAGGACGGGTATCTCTGCGACACCCATACGGCGGTGGCGTTCCGCGTGGCGGAAGCGTGCCGCGGCGAGGCGCCGATGGTCGTTCTCTCCACGGCCAGTCCGTTCAAATTCCCGCGGGATGTGCTGGCGGCGCTGGGGACACAAGTACCGTCCGGCGATTTTGCGGCCATGGCGGCGCTGGAAAAAAAGACCGGCGCCTGCGCGCCGCAGAGTTTGCGGGAACTGGACCGCAAACCGGTACGGTTTTCCGAAATCATCGCGCCGGAGGAGATCCGGGCTGCGGCGCTGCGTTGAAGCCGCCGGGTATAAGCAGATCTACAAAAGTAAGGGAGAGGTATGGCGATTTTTGCAATAGGGGATTTACACCTCTCTTTGGGAACGGATAAGCCGATGGACGTGTTCCCCGGCTGGGAAGGGTACCTGCCGAAGCTGGAACGCAGCTGGCGGGCGCTGGTTGCGCCGGAGGATACGGTGGTGCTGGCGGGAGATACGAGCTGGGCAATGAACCTGCCGGACACCCGGGCGGATTTTTCCTTCCTGCAGGGGCTGCCGGGGCAGAAGTGGCTCCTGAAAGGCAACCACGATTACTGGTGGACGACGGCCCGCAAAATGCAGAATTTTCTGCAAGAGAACGGTTTCGATTCCCTGCATATCCTGCACAACAATGCCTGCGTCGTCCAGGGAACTGCCCTGTGCGGTACCCGCGGATGGCCCTTTGACGATGTGGCGGCGCAGGGAGAAAAGCTGATGGCCCGGGAAGCAGGGCGCCTGCGGATGTCCCTGCAGGCGGGGCAGGCGGCGGAACAGCGGATCGCGTTCCTGCATTACCCGCCGGTCTACCCGGGGGCTTCCGCGCAGGAAATTGTGGACGTATTGCAGGAATGCGGCGTTACCGAGTGTTATTACGGGCACCTGCACGGGCGCTCCATTCGCTTTGCCGTACAGGGAGAGATGGAAGGGATCCGCTATAAGTTGATTTCAGCTGACAGCCTGGGGTTTTGCCCCTATAAGATCCGATAAAGGGGGAACCGAATGCTCAGGCATGGCTTTTTGCGCAGGTTTTTGTGCAAAACCCGGTTGTTTTGCGTAAAAAGGCCGGCCAGGAAATGAATTTTTTCTGAATAGGGCTGGTATTCTGCGTGGGAACATGCTATAATTACTTGTATTTTTATGTACATCTATTTTTGGAGGAATTTATAAATGAACCTGATTTCCTGTGAAAAGCTCGAAAAGAGTATGGTCGAACTGCAGTTCTCCATCGACGCGGAGACCTTCAAATCCGCTGTCGGCACCGCTTTCAAACGGGAGGGCAAAAAGTACACGATCCCCGGCTTCCGCAAGGGCCATGCCCCGCGTGCGATGATCGAGAAGATGTACGGCAAGGACGTATTCCACTACGATGCGATCAACGACCTGTTCCCGGAAAATTATGAAGCTGCCGTCAAGGCGGCCGGTATCGAGGTGGTCGGCAATCCTGCGCCGGAAGTCGTTTCCATGAGCGAGGAAGACGGCGCCGTGCTGAAGGTCAAAGTGGCGGTCAAGCCCGAAGTGGAACTGGGTGAGTATGCCGGTTTAACGGTGACCAAAGATGTCAAGACTGTGGACGAGGCCGACGTGGACGCTGAGATCAAGCGCATGCAGGACCGCAACGGCCGTCTGCTGACCCGTGAGGGAGAAGCACAGAACGGTGATACGGCCACCATCGACTTCGAGGGCTTTGTGGACGGCAAGGCGTTTGAGGGCGGCAAGGCCGAGCACTACGCGCTGGTGCTGGGCAGCGGTTCCTTCATCCCCGGCTTCGAGGAGCAGGTCGTCGGCCACAAGGCTGGCGATGAGTTCGATGTGAACGTCAAGTTCCCGGAGCAGTATCAGGCTGAAGAACTGGCCGGTAAGGATGCTACCTTCAAGATCAAACTGCATGAAGTTCAGTACAAGGAACTGCCGGAGCTTGACGATGACTTCGCCAAGGATGTCAGCGAGTACGACACGCTGGAAGAACTGAAGAAGTCCATCCGCGACGGTATCGCTGCCAACAACGAGAAGCAGGCGGATCAGAAAGTAGAAAACGACCTGATCGACCAGGTCGTCAACGGCATGAAGGCGGAGATCCCTGACGCCATGATCGAAAGCCGTATGGAGGAACTGGTCCAGGACTTCCAATACCGCATTTCGCAGCAGGGTCTCAAGCTGGATCAGTATCTGCAGTATATGGGCATGAACCGCGACCAGTTCAAGGAGCAGTTCCGCGAGCAGGCTGAAAAGCAGGTCAAGATGCGCCTGGCGATGGAAGCCATCGTGACCAAGGAAAACATCGAGACCAGCGATGAGGAACTGGAAGCGGAAGTCAAGCGCATTGCCGATGCCTATCAGATGGAAGCGGACCAGGTCAAGGGCCTGATCGATACGGCGGCTGTCAAGAAGGATCTGGCGGTCAACAAGGCCATCGACCTCGTGAAAGAGAAAGCCAACATCGTGACGGAAGCCGCTGCGGAGAAGAAACCCGCCAAAAAGACCACCCGCAAGACCACTAAGAAGGCCGAACCCAAAGAGGAACAGCCTGAAACGGAAGAAAGCAAGGGCGAGTGATCTCGCCTTTGCCAAAAGGCAGAACGAAACAGGACCGGTACGGCGCGCAGAGGCCGCTGTATCGGTCTCTTTATCACAAATCCATCGATTTGACGACTAAGGAGGGAACCCTTATGAGCCTTGTACCCTATGTTATCGAGCAGACTGCGCGCGGTGAGCGCAGCTATGATATTTTTTCCCGGTTGCTGAACGACCGCATCATCGTGTTGAGCGAGGATGTCAACGCGACTTCCGCCAGCCTGGTGGTGGCGCAGCTGCTGTATCTGGAAGGTCAGGACCCGGAGAAAGATATTTATTTCTATATCAACAGCCCGGGCGGTTCTATTTCCGACGGCATGGCCATCCACGATACGATGAACTACATCAAGTGTGATGTGTCCACCATCTGCATCGGCATGGCGGCCTCAATGGGCTCTTTCCTTCTGGCCAGCGGGGCCAAGGGCAAGCGCTATGCGCTCCCCAATTCGGAGATCTTGATCCATCAGCCGTTGATCAGCGGCAATGGGATCTCCGGCCAGGCGACGGATATCCAGATCCATGCGAACCATATCGTTCGGATCCGGGAACGCATGAACCAGCTGTACAGTCAGTATACCGGCCAGCCGTTGGAAACGATCCAGCGGGATACCGAGCGCGATAACTATATGACTGCGCAGCAGGCAAAAGAATACGGTCTGATCGACGATATCCTCTATAAACACTGATTCGGAGGAATACCATGGCAAATACAACGTCCGGAAAGGACGGAAAAGGGCGGGAACTGGTCTGCAGCTTTTGCGGGCGCTCCCAAAACGAGGTGGAACAGCTTCTGATCGGCCCCGGCGTCAACATCTGTAAAGACTGCATTGATATGTGCTATCATGCGCTTTACAAGGATGCTGACCGGCCGCAGCCGCCCCGCGCGGGCGCATCCCGGCGTCCGGCACGCAATGCCGGACAGGCGCGTTATGACGCCGACCCGCTGGAAAGCATCCGCATCCTGACGCCCGCGGAGATCAAAGCCGGGCTGGATCAGTATGTGATCGGCCAGGATGAGGCAAAAAAGGTCCTGGCGGTCTCCGTCTATAACCACTATAAGCGTATCCTGTCCAAACAGGAGAGCAGTGTGGAACTGCAGAAATCCAATGTCCTGATGCTGGGCCCTTCCGGCACGGGCAAAACGCTGCTGGCGCAGACGTTGGCACGGATGCTGAATGTCCCCTTCGCCATCGCGGATGCCACTACCCTGACGGAAGCCGGCTATGTGGGCGAAGATGTGGAGAATATCCTGCTGAAGCTCATCCAGGCGGCGGACTTCGACATCCCCAAAGCGGAAGTCGGCATCATCTACATTGACGAGATCGACAAGATCACGCGCAAAAGCGAGAATCCTTCCATTACGCGGGATGTGGGCGGAGAAGGCGTGCAGCAGGCGCTGCTGAAGATCGTGGAAGGCACGGTCAGCAACGTGCCCCCCAACGGGGGCCGCAAGCATCCGCAGCAGGAATTCATCCAGATCAACACCAAGAACATCCTGTTCATCTGCGGCGGTGCGTTCGACGGGCTGGAAAAGCTCATCCAGCGGCGCACAGACAACGCTTCGCTGGGCTTTGGCAGCCAGCTGCGCACGACGCTGGACAAGGACGAGACCCGGCAGAAGCTGCTGCGCCAGGTGGAGCCGGACGACCTGGTCAAGTTTGGCCTGATCCCGGAACTGATCGGCCGGTTGCCGGTGGTGACGGTCCTGGACCCGCTGGACGAGGACGCCCTGGTGCGGGTCTTGACGGAACCGAAAAACAGCATTGTGCGCCAGTACAAGGAGCTGCTGCATCTGGACAACGCGGAACTCGTGTTTACCGACGCCGCCCTCCATGCGATCGCGAAAAAAACAGCGGAACGCAAGAGCGGTGCGCGCGGGCTGCGCAGTGTGGTGGAGTCTTTGCTGATCCCGATCATGTACGAGATTCCTTCGGATGCGACGATCACCCGGGTGACGATCGACGAGGACACCGTAGAGGGCGCCGCGCCGCATATCGAGCATGGCATGATGCGACCGCGTTATAAGAGCATTGCCGCCCAGCAGCAATCCTGACGGCAATACCCCTGATCGCAACCGTGCAGGCAGATTTCTGCCTGCACGGTTTTTGCGTGAAGGAAAGCTGTCCACTCCTGCAAAAGCCGAAAAGAAGCCCATATATGGCGTATCCATTCGATTTTTATCGGATAGATGGTAGAAAACGCTTGTTTCTTTGAGACAAATCGTTTATAATATACTGTATGCCTGTGACTGCGCCGAATAGAGGGGGCGCGGCAGGGAAGATTCAAAATAGGGGGAACTGCAATTGGCTGATTACTTTGCAATGGACCGCGCCGCACTGACGGCAGAAAAAGCGCAGCTGGAGGCGGAATACAAAAAGTTCCAGGGGATGGGGCTGAATCTGAACATGGCCCGCGGCAAGCCCGGCCCGCACCAGATGGACCTGGCTATGGACATGATGAAGATGACCGATTATACCGCCGAAGGCGGGGTGGATGCCCGTAACTACGGCAACCTGGAGGGCCTGTATGAAGCCCGGGTGCTGTTTGCCGACGTGATGGGCGTCAAGCCGGAGGAAGTGTTCGTGGGCGGAAATTCCAGCCTGCAGCTGATGTACACGTTGCTGTCCATCGGATATATGTACGGCTACCCGGAATCTCCGTGCCCCTGGTCCCAGGTGGAAAAGCGCAAGTTCCTGTGCCCTGTGCCCGGGTACGACCGGCATTTTGCCATCACCGAGGAAATGGGCTTTGAGATGATCAACATCCCCATGCGGGAAGACGGCCCGGATATGGATCTGATCGAGAAACTGGTGGCGGAGGATGACACCATCAAGGGCATCTGGTGCGTACCCCAATACTCCAACCCCGACGGCTACACGTACAGCGACGAGACTGTGCGCCGTTTTGCCGCTATGAAGACGGCGGCCCCCGATTTCAAGATCTTCTGGGATGAAGCGTACATTGTGCATCATTTGACGGAGGAGATCATCGAGAACCCGCCGCTGCTGAACGAGGCCAAGGAATGCGGCAACGGGGACCGGGTGTTCATGTTCACCTCGACCAGCAAGATCACCTTCCCGGGAGCGGGTGTTTCGGCGTTTGCCTGCAGCGAAAACTCCATGAAATACCTCTGCTCGCGTTTTGAAACGATGATCATCAGCTACGACAAGATGAACCAGCTGCGTCATGTCCGTTTCCTGAAAAACAAGGAAGGCGTGCTGGCGCATATGGCCAAACACCGCCGCCGTCTGGTGCCCTGTTTCGATGCGGTCAAGACTACTTTTGCGCAGCAGTTGACGCCCTGCGGCAATATTGCGCGCTGGACCAATCCCAAGGGCGGGTATTTTATCAGCCTGTATGTGCTGCCCGGATGCGCACGGCGCGTGGCGCAGCTGTGCAAGGAGTGCGGCCTGACGCTGACGGGCGCCGGTGCGGCCTACCCCTTCCATAAGGACCCCGATGACTCGCATCTGCGCATTGCGCCGACTTACCCGAGTCTGGACGAGGTCGAAACCGCTTCGGCCCTTCTGTGCGTCTGCGTGCGGCTGGCTGTGGTGGAAAAACTGCTGGCGGATCAGCAGTAATTCCCGGCATTTCGCCCGTATTCGGGCGTATTTTGGAGGTTTCTATGAAGAAGAAAGGGAAGTCGTGGCCGTTGTTTGTCGTGGCCATCCTGATCGTAGTGTTTTCCCTTACGGCCATTTTCGGCGTCAGTTACCAGTACGGTGACACCAGGCACGTTTACCTGAAAGGCGCGTCCGATATTCGCTTCGGCATTGACATCCGAGGCGGCGTGGATGTGACGTTTATGCCGGACGGGGATGTGGACGCTACGCCGGAACAGATGACAGCGGCGCAGACAGTCATTGAGGATCGTCTGGTAGGGCTGGGCATCACCGACTACGAAAGCTACGTGGACAGCAACAAGGACCGTATCATCGTTCGGTTCCCCTGGCAGTCCGGGGAAGAGGATTTCGACCCCCAGGCGGCAATCGAGGAGATCGGCACCACCGCGCAGATGGTATTCCGCAAAGGTTCCACGGCGGACGGCGAACAGATCCTCAGCGGCGACCAGGTGACTTCGGCCAATGCAGCGTACAGCGAGACCGAAGGCTGGGTCGTGCAGCTTCACTTTGACAGCGAGGGGGCGCAGGCGTTTGCCGACGCGACCACTGAACTGGCAGCCGACAACGGAACGATCTCCATCTGGTTGGATGACGAGAACATTTCTACGGCGACGGTCGAGAGTGCCATCACCGGCGGGGAAGCCATCATCCGGGGCAGTTTCGATCAGGAAAGCGCCGCCACGCTGGCCAACCAGATCAACTCCGGCGCGCTCCCGTTTGCGCTTTCGGCAGAAAGCTATTCCACCATCAGCCCGACGCTGGGCGCCCGGAGCCTGGAAGTGATGGTCCTGGCGGGCATCGTCGCCTTTGCGCTGGTAGCGGTGCTGATGATCCTGCGCTACCGCCTGCCGGGTACGGTCGCGGTCCTTTCGCTTCTGGGCCAGGTATGCGCAACGCTGGCGGTCGTTTCCGGCTACTTCAGCGTGTTCCCGGGGTCCACACTGACGCTGCCCGGCATTGCCGGTATTATCCTCGGTATCGGCATGGGCGTGGACGCCAACGTGATCACGGCGGAACGCATCAAGGAAGAATTGTCCAAAAACAAGACGCTGGACGGTGCGGTCAAGAGCGGTTTCAAAATGGGCCTGGCCCCGATCATCGACGGCAACGTTACCATCGTGATCGTAGCAGCCATCCTGATGGGCGCCTTTGGCCCGACGGACGGGTTCTGGGCCAGACTCTTCAACCCGATCTTCTTCTGGTTCGGACCTTCTACGGCGGGTACGATCTATTCCTTCGGCTTTACGCTGTTGACCAGCGTTCTGCTCAACTTTGTGTTCGGTGTGTGGGCGACCCGTGTTATGATCCGCGGCGCGATCCACTGCAAGGCGCTGCGCAGCCCCTGGTTGTACGGGGGCAAGAAGGAAGGCGGCGCTGAGTACAAAACACCGTCGATCAATTTTGTGGGGAACCGCAAAAAGTTCTATGCTTTTTCCGGCTGCATCATTGCCATTGTGCTGGTGTTCTGCGGCGTCTTCGGCGTGAGCATGGATGTGGAGTTCAAGGGCGGTTCGATGATCACGCTGGCTTATGAAGGCGAAGCGGATCTTGAAGCGCTGGAAACGACCATCGGCGACGAATTGGGCAGCAGCAACCTGACGCTGCAGACGGGCGCGGACATTTCCGGCGCCCAGACACTGACGATCACGCTGCCGGGCAGTGATACCTTGACGACAGAGCAGCTGGACGGGCTGTTGACGCTTCTGAACGAGCAGTATCCGGATAATCAGTTTGCGCAGAACGAGGTCAGCAACGTCGATGCGACGATCGGCAATGAGTTCCTGCTCAAGAGCGTTGTGGCGCTGATCGCAGCCTGCGTGCTGATTCTGCTGTACGTGGCCTACCGTTTCCGCCGTATCGGCGGCTGGAAAGCCGGTGCAACGGCAGTTGTGGCGTTGCTGCATGATATGTTCATTATCTTCGGCGCGTTTGTGCTGCTGCAGATCCCGCTGAACGGCAACTTCATCGCGGCGATGCTGACGATCCTTGGCTATTCGATCAACGATACGGTCGTCATCTACGATCGCATCCGTGAGAACAGCGCCCTTTTCGGCAAAAAGCAGATGAACCTCAAAGAACTGGTCAATCTTTCGATCAACCAGAGTTTCTCCCGCTCGATGATGACCTCTGTCACGACCTGCCTGGCGCTGGGCGTGATCTGTGTGGTATCGGTGGTGTATCGGCTGGACAGCATTTATACCTTTGCCTTCCCGCTGCTGTTCGGTATGATCAGCGGTGTGTACAGCACCATCTGCATCGCTACGCCGCTTTGGGTGGATTGGAAAATGCACGGCAAACAGCTGCCTGCCAAGAAGAACTGAGTTTTCAGTAGGAGGAATTTTCTATGAAATGCCCGTATTGCGGCGAGGTGGACTCCAAAGTTATCGACTCGCGGCCGACGGAGGACGGCGAAAAGATCCGCCGCCGCCGGGAATGCCTGCACTGCAAAAAGCGCTTTACCACGTATGAGATCGTGGAGACGGTTCCCCTGATGGTCGTGAAAAAGGACCACTCCCGTGAGGTCTTTGACCGCCAGAAGCTGCTGAACGGCATGCTGCGCGCTTGTGAAAAGCGCCCGGTCAGCTACCAGCAGCTGGACGAGGCGGTCAGCCGCATTGAACAGCAGCTGCTGAACTCCTATGACCGGGAAGTGACCTCGATCCATATCGGGGATCTGGCCATGCAGGAACTGAAAAAGATGGACGATGTGGCCTATGTTCGGTTTGCATCGGTCTACCGCCAGTTCAGCGATGTCAATACCTTTATGGAAGAACTCAAGGATATGCTGGATACCCGCTCAAAGTCGGCCGAAAAATGATAACCGCATCTGCCGGGCCTGTTCGCGGGCCCGCGCAGTTTCCACTGCCAGATCGGAGCGGTTTTCCTCCGTGGCATAGTGAGGCAGTGTGGCCAGCGTCTGATTGAGCTGGTCTACCAGACTGCGGCGGATCAGCAGCAGCCAGAGCTTGCTGGATCGCTGTGCATCGCGTGCGGTTTCGCGAAAAGTATCCCGGGCTTGCCGGTAGGCGCCTTGTTCTGCGCAGGCGTAGGCGGAGGCGAGTTCCTGATCCAGTGCGCGCAGGCTTTGGTCCACATAGACCCCGGCGCTGTATACTGCAAGAATGAGCAGCAGCAACAAACCTGCCGCGTACCAGTTCCGTCTCATAGGGATTCCCCGCAAGACCACCCGTTCCGGGTGGTCTTTTTTCGTACCAGGAGCAGTTCTTCTCCGTTATACAAAAGCAGCAGGACCTGCCGGCGTTTTAGACTGTGCTGTTGCAGCAGGGCGTCGAGCCATTGTTCATCCAGCTGCAAGGCGGACAGATTCTCCCGGTAAAGGGTATCATCCACCAGAATGGGAAGCATGGGGGTGGTCCGCTGCGGCCCAGCACGCGTGGCGGTACTGATATGCCCGTTGGGCTCGACCACCGCCCACAGTACATCGGCGGGAGAGAAGATATCTTTTCCGCGCAGTGCTTCCAGAAGATCGCCTGCGGTAATACGGAGTTGCGGCAGGGCGGATTGCACGATCTCTCCGTTGCGGATCACGGTGATCGGTTTGCCAAACAGCAGCCTTGCGTAAGCGGGATTCAGACAGGCGAGCGTGGAACTGAAAATCTCCAGTACGGTCAGGAGAAGGATAAGGGAAAGGCTGGCAAAAAGCGGCAGGTCCGGCTCGTCAATGCAGATGGAAGCAACGTTGGAGACCATGAGGGTCGTTACCAGTTCCGAGGGCTGCAGTTCGCCCAGCTGACGTTTGCCCATCAGGCGCAGGGCGGCCACGACCGTAGCATAGACCACCACTGTACGAAAAAGTGCAGGAACCATAGCGCATCCTCCTCATATTTCGGACGTTTCTGGCAAGACTAAAGGCAAAGATTGAGAGGGAAGCCTATGCAGGATACAAAAATCAGCCGTTCCTTATCACAGAACCTTCAGTATTTGAGACTGAGTTTTGGCGCGTCGGGGGATTTCTATGCAAAAGAATTAACGATCTGCGGGGTCCCCTGCGCGATCGTGATGTTTACGGGGCTTTCCTCCCCGGAAAAGCTTTGCCACCTTGCGTTGGACCTGCTGGATCATGATCTTTTCTTCCCTGACGGCAGCGAAGGGCTGTGTGATTACCTGCTCACACAAAGCCGCGCTCCGTCGGAGCCCCGGCCGGTCTCCGACTGGGAAACTTTTATAGAGATGATCAGCAACGGCATGAGCCTGCTTTTGATCGACGGATGCAGCAGGGCCGTAGTGTTTTCTACCCAGGAGATGCCCCAGCGATCGGTGGGGACGCCCACCGGGGAAGGGAACATGCGCGGTTCGCAGGAAGCCTTTACCGAACTGCTGCGCAACAACCTGTCCCTTTTGCGGCGCCAGTTCCGTTCCGGGACGCTGGTAGCGGAGATCGCCACGGCCAAAACACGCGCCAAAACAGAATACTGCCTGTGTTATGACCGCCTCCTGGCCCCCAAGGAGACCATTGACGCCTTACGGAAGCAACTGGCGGAGATCGAACTGCCGGTTCTGCTGGACAGTGCGTATTTTGCTTCTTTTTTGAAACAGGACAAACTGAATCTGTTCCCGGCCGCTGCGTATACGGAACGTCCGGCCACGGCCTGCGCGCGGCTGTGCGAAGGCAAGGCTGTGGTTCTGGTTTCCGGCTGTCCGTACGCCCTGATTGTACCCAGCTTTTTTGCCGAACATTTTGAATGCCTGGATGATTATGCCTCCGGCGCGGTGTTTTCCGGGCTGATACGGCTTTTGAAGTACACCGCCTTTTTTCTGGCGGTTTTTGGTCCTGGTTTTTATGTGATGGCGGTATCTTTTACGCCGGAGATCATTCCTATACAGCTTCTGACGACGCTGGCGCAGGCGGAACGGGCGACGCCGCTCCCACCCATGCTGGAAATGCTGGGGGTCACGCTGCTGCTGGAGATCGTGCGGGAAGCAGGGCTGCGGGCGCCGCAGTCCATCAGCCATACCGTCAGCCTGGTGGGGGCGCTGATTTTGGGTGAAACCGCGGTCTCGGCCGGGATCGTAAGCATTCCGATCCTGACGATGGCGGCGGCGGCCACCGTTGCAACGCTGGCAGTGCCTTCGCTCTATGAACAGACGATTTTGTTCCGTTTCGCGGTGATTTTGCTGACGGGCTGCTTTGGCGTGCTGGGGCTTGCCTGTTCGGCGCTGGTTATCCTGGCCATGGCCTGTGGAAGCGAACCCTTCGGGTATGATTACCTGTATCCGCTGATGCCCCTGACCCGGATCACATGGCGCGACGGTTTTGTGCGCAGCATCTGGTCACGGCTGGCCCGGAAGGGGGAGGTGATCGGACGGCATGAAGCGTGACTGCCCAAGCCTGCTTGCGGTGCTGACAGTCAGCCTGCTGGTGAATATCTTTCTGCGCAGTCAAAGTGCCTACTGGCCACGTGCCGGAGCGGCAACGGCGCTGGTTTGCGTCCCGCTTCTGGCGGGGGTGGGGTACTGCTTTTCTGCAGCCTGGCGCTGTGGGACGAGTTCTTTGGCCCGGATCGGGTTTGCGATACTGCTGCTCGGAACATCTGCTCTGGAATTACTGCAATTCTGGCAGATGTTTCAGCGCCTGTATCCGGGGGCGGCGTCGCTGACGGTGGTCTGCCTGACGGTCCTGTTGCCGGTGCTTTACCTGCGCCGGGTATCGGCATTGTCTCAAACGGCGCATGTGGTCCTTTGCCTGCTGCTTCTGGGGACGGGATTTCTGCTGCTGACGGTGCTGCCGCTCCTTCATTTTACCAACCTGCAGCCTGTCGTCTTGCAGGAAAAAGACTATGCCGCAGCAGCCAACGCCCAGCTGACGTTATACCCGGAGTATCTCCTGCCGGCCCTGTGGCCGCCGCGCGGCCGGGAGCCGCGCTGGCCCCGCCTGCGCCTGTCGGCGATCGCCCTCTGGTCCGATGTGGGGCTTCACCTGGTACTGGAACTGTTTTACGGGGCGGCGCTGCCCCAACGTACCGACCCGATCCATGCGGTGGCACGCAGCGGCGCGCTGTCGATCTTCAACCGGCTGGAAAGCGCGCAGCTGATCCTGTGGATCATGGCGCTTACGCTGAAACTGGCGCTGTATCTGTATGCGATGTCCCTGCTGCTGTTGAACAGGCCCCAAAGCGAGACTTCTGTGCAGTTGAGGCATTTCCCGTTGTATTTTGGTGGACTGTGGTTTCTGTGCCTGCTGCTTCGGAAGATCGATATAACCCGGGCGATGCAGTTGCGCAACACGGCGACATGGCTGTTTGCGCTATGGATAGGGATGGGAGGTGCCGCCGCATGGCTTTGCCGAAAAATAAGGCGTGGCTGCTGAAAGGGTGTTTGCTGGTGAGCCTGATTTTAAGTGGATGCGGCGGCCGGCCGCTGTCGGAACGGGAGATCGTCCGGGGGGTCTTCTTTTCCGAACAGGAGGGCGGCTATTCCGCCTGCCTGGTTCTGGCGGATCAGGAGGCAGAATCCAATTCCGATACGTTACACAAGATCGCCGCCGGGCGGGGGGCCACGCCGGCCCAGGCGCTGGAACGCGCCGAAGACAGCCTGTACGGAGAGGTGTATTATGGATTGCTGGATCTGGCGGTCCTGCCGTCGGACTCGACCTGGCAGACAGCGCGGGAGATCGGCATGCTTTTGTATGAGAATGCGCAGCCTGCCCCTGAATTGTCCATATTTTTGCTGGGGAAAGAACCGGTGGAAAGCTGGGCCCGGCAGGGGAGCGCTATATACCGGCAGTTAAAGGCCACCGAACGGACGGCACAGGTGCACTGTGGTCTGCAGCAGCTTTTCGCTGACGAGGACATCTGCGCGATACCGGCACTTTCGCAGGGGGCGGCTTATGATTTTGTCCTTCTGCCTGAAAACGGACCTGCAATTCGAAGCAGTGGAATGACAGCGCAGCTGGCCGCGGTCCTCTGTGGCCAGACGACGCGTATGGAAGGAACTTACGCTTTCGGAACAGGACGCTGCCGTGTGCGGGCGCAGGCTGTGGCGGAGGGGAACCGTATCCGGCTGCACTTGCGGGAAGGGGAATACCAGAGCCTGTCGGAAACGATGCAGGACCCGGAAACTGCCTTTTGTGAGGAACTGCAGCAGGCTTTCTCCATGCTGTGCGGGAAACTCCGCAACACAGGTGCGGACCCGTTTTCGCTTCGTATATGGCAATTCTGCACATATGGAAACGGGAAACTGCTGCAGGAACCTGTGCTGGAAATTCTAACGGAATGAACAGAAACAAAAGACGCTCTGCCTTTTACGGCAGAGCGTCTTTGCAGCTGTTGTCAGGAAAGCGTGGAGGGGCGGGAAATGTAAATCAGATTGGTATCGGCAATAAAGGTTTGGAAGTTGTAGAGGATCAGGACTTCGTCATATCCTTCCTGCTCGATGGTGGAATCCAGACCGTATTTGAAATTGCGGAAATCCACGACCCCGATCTTGGCATAATTCTGTGTCAGGTAGGGGACAAAACTGTTGGCATAGCTGTCCTTTACGACCAGAATGCTCCCGGTGCCGTTCCCTTCGATGACGGAATAACCGTTGTTGCCGTCCAGGAAGGCGGCGTACTTGTCGCGGGTGTTGAATTTGTCGGTATTGATAAGCGGCTCGGTAGTCTGCGGCTCATACTGCGCCTCGCCGGTGATGCGGTAGATCGTCATGGGGTTTTCAAACGGGTAGTAGGTGATGACGTCATCTTCCACGTTCCAGAGGCGGGTCGCAGAGTAGTGGGTGCCCTGGAACCCGCTGACAGTGACAGGTTGCTGCGCAGAGGTATCGAAAGGCGTCAGCCCTTTCAGCGCACAGAACTGTTCATAAGCTCGGTAAGCGCCGTGGGGGGTCCAGTGGTGGTCGGTCTTGAAGTACAGGTACTCGTCTTTACAGGCGGTGAAGGTGTCCCGAAGATCCAGCACCGCCGCGCTTTCCCCGACGCGGGCGAAAATATCATCCAGCATGGCGTTTTCGTCGATCATCGGGGCGCCCGCAGGCAATTCCTCGGGGTAGAGCGCGCTGGCCGAAGGTGCCAGCAGAAAAGTCACTTTCCCCGGGTAGTTGGCCGTGAAATCAGCCACCGCTTCCACGTTTTTGTTCATCTGCGCGAGGGTGGAGTCCGGCACGGTAAACAATTTGGTGAACATCCAGCGGTCCTTGCCCAGCAGAATGCCGCCTTCCTCCACTTTTTGGAATGCGATCTCATCCGTTGCACGCTGGGCATTGATCCACTGGTCGCGCAGCAGGAACTGGTCCTGCATCCAGCGGGAAAAATCGCTTTGCCAGCTTCCGTTCAGAAGATCTTCCAGGCGGAAGTCGGGGAACTGCGCGGCACGCCGGTTCTCCAGTTCTATCTGCGTCCGCTTGGGCCAGAAGAGATTGAATACCGAGACACCGATCAGCAGAAGCAGCCCCGTGCACAGCAGCGGATACCCGGAACGACGGCCTTCCTTGCGGTAAATCACTTTGTCGGTCATGATCCCGTTTGTCCTCCTTTCCACATCAGAAATTGGCGTACAGTGCCGTTGTGTTGGTGGCGGCTACTACGTAAGCGATGCACAGCACCGCCAGAAGCAGGAACAAAAGGACTTTCAGCGGGGGGAAGCGGCTGATCTTCTGCCACAGCCGGCGCGGCAGCGCCGAAGAGCACAGGCAGCCGAGCACCAGCAGTACGCCGTAATTGCGCAGATAATAGAGCGGGGAGATGCCGCCCTGTACCAGAAACAGCTTCTGCATCAGCAATCCCAGCGGTGCACCGGGCTGGTTGGCAGTAAAGATCCCCCAGCCAAGAACGACCAGGACCAGCGTATACAGGTGCGGCCATACCCGCCCTCTTTTCAGATGTTTCAGCAGGAACAGCTTCTCCAGTGTGAGCAGCACGAAATAGTAAAGCCCCCAGCAGATGAAGTTCCAGCTGGCCCCGTGCCAGATGCCGGTGGCGGCCCATACGATCAGCATGTTGAACAGCTGGCGCGCCTTCCCTTTGCGGTTGCCGCCCAACGGAATGTAGATATAATCACGGAACCAGGTGGACAGGGAAATGTGCCAGCGGCGCCAGAATTCTGTGATACTGCCGGATATGTACGGCAAATCGAAGTTGGCAGGGCAGTCAAACCCCAGCAGCGCAGCCAGGCCGTTGCTCATCTCGCTGTAACCGGCAAAGTCGAAGTACAGTTGCAGGGAGTAGGCCAGGATACCCAGCCAGGCCAGCGGGGTAGAAACGTTGGCCAGCCCCACGCCGCCGCTGCCGATGATATCGGTCCAGAGCGCACCGATGGAATCGGCCAGCAGCACCTTTTTTGCAAGGCCAAACACAAACAGTTCAACACCGCGTTCCATCAAGGGCAGGCTGCAGCGTCCGGCGGTTTTGTGGAACTGCGCCGCCATATCGCGGTAGGGAACGATCGGGCCGACGATCAGTTGCGGGAAGAAAAGCACATAGCAGGAAAAGGTGATCAAATTCTTCTCCGACGTGATTTTCCCCGTGTACACGTCGATCTCATAACTGATGATCTTGAAAATGTAGTAACTGATGCCCAGAGGCAGTACATCGCCGACCGAAAGTTCCGCAATACCGAAACTGCCGATCTGATTGATGGTGTCTATCAGAAAGTTGGCGTACTTGAAATAAACAAGAACACCGAGGTTGCCCAGCGCCGCGACCGCCGGCAGGAACGCACGCAGCTTGCCGCGGGCTGCTGCGGTCAGCAGGCCCCAGAGATAGTTGAACAGGATCAGGCAGAGGATCAACGGAAGAAAGGCTGTCCCGGTCCAGCAATAAAACACAAGACTTTCCGCCAGAAGGATCAGGTTTTTGACGCGCCCCGGCGCAAGATAGTACAGAAGCAGGGAGAGGGGAAGGAAACAGAACAAAAATACCACGCTGTTAAAAACCATGGCGGGACTCCTTCGTTTTTCTAAACAAGCAGGCCGTTACCGATGGGGGTAGCGGCCTGCTGGAAGATCCTATACGGGAAGCTCAGAAATTCAACGCCGTTTCCAGCGCAGTGTCAATGGCGCCGTAATCGCTGCCGATGCTGGCGATCACGATGGCCACATAGTTGCCGTTGGTCACGATGCGGGCGTCTTCCGCCATGGCGATCTTGTCCGCAAACTCGGCATACATATTGTTGGCGCTCAGGCTGTCTTTGTAAGCCTGCAGTTCCGCTTCCACGTCGGCCGCCTTGCCCTCTTTGGCCTGCACGACGAAAACCAGACCGCAGTCTGCCTGGTCGTTGGTGATGTCGCCGCGGTAGGCTACCAGGTTGTCCATCGTCAGCATCAGTTCATTTTCCACACGGAAAGCGGAATCTTCGTTGTCGTCGTCCAGGGGGGCGGGATTGCTGATGGGGTTCACGGCCTCCAGCGCGGCAACGGCGCTTTCCAGGTTATCGGTCTGCGCTTCCTCCGCCGCGGTGCTCTCGGAAGCGGGCTCCGAAGAGGTTTCGCTGCTGGAAGCGGGCTCGGAAGCAGAAACGGAGGTGCTGTCAGAAGCAACGGAAGAAGAATCCTCGCTGTTGGAATTGCCGCAGCCGGCCAGCAGGATGGAAGCGCACAAAATGATCGGCAGTAACTTTTTCATGAAAGAGACTCCTTTTATTGATGTTGTCGGTATTGCAGTGCGTCAGGGAGCCGCCGGGCCCGGTGCCGCACTTCAACATATTATTAGGATACACTATTTAAAGGTGTTTTTCAACCCGTTTTGGTCGAATCCTGCCTTGCAAACCATAGAAAGATTGTAAATTTTCTTTGCTTGACAAATCCTGTCTTTTTGACGTACACTCCAATCAAGCATGAACAAAGAAGACGGTGGCAGGGGGCGGCTGATGAAAAATTCCAAGGCGCAAAGGGTTGCACAGACAGGGCTGCTGTTTGCCTTGGCGATCACTTTGTCCTGGCTGGAGTCCGGCATCGCCCCGCTTTTGGGTCTGATGCCTGCGATGAAACTGGGGCTTGCCAACATGGTGGTGATGTATGCGCTGCTGTTCCTGCCGCTGCGTGCGGCGTGGGCGCTTGTTTTTCTGAAAGCGTTGTTCACACTGCTCACGCGGGGGGCTACCGCGGGCTTCCTTTCCCTGTGCGGGGGCGTGCTCTCGCTGCTGGTTCTGCTGGGATTGCTGTGCGTCCCATTTCAGGTAAGCGGGTACATGTTCTGCGTGAGCGGTGCGCTGGCCCATAACCTGGGCCAGCTGCTGGGGGCGGCCGGTATCCTTTCCAGCGCCATGGCGCTGGCCTATGCGCCGCTCCTGCTGGTGGCAGGCGTTCTGGTGGGGGCTTTGAACTGCCTTCTGACCCGTGCGCTGTTTACAGCGCTTCCGCAGACGGCGCGCAGGAGCAGATGGAAAAGAAATCCTTTTAAAAATAAGAATATTTCTTAAAATTTTGAAAACGCTCTTGACAAGATAATTATAAAAAGCTATAATAGGGACAAAGACGCAGGAATGCGTCTCAGGAGCAACGATCATAAACAGGAGGCTATTCATTATGACGAAATATGTTTGCACTGTCTGCGGCTACATTGCCGAAGGTTCCATCCCCGAGTTCTGCCCGGTCTGCAAGGCCCCGGCTTCCAAGTTCATTGAGAAGAAAGAGAACACCTATGTGACCGAGCACGTTGTCGGTATCGCGAAGGATGCCCCGGAGGAGATCCTGCAGGGCCTGCGTGAGAACTTCAACGGCGAGTGCAGCGAAGTCGGCATGTACCTGGCCATGAGCCGCGTTGCTGACCGTGAAGGCTACCCCGAGATCGCCGAAGCCTGGAAGCGCTATGCTTTTGAGGAAGCGGAGCATGCTTCCAAGTTCGCCGAGCTGCTGGGCGAGGTCCTGACCGACAGCACCCAGAAGAACCTGCAGATGCGTGTTGACGCTGAGTGCGGCGCCTGCGCCGGCAAGATGGACATCGCCAAGAAGGCGAAGGAACTGGGCCTGGATGCCATCCACGACACCGTCCATGAGATGGCGAAGGATGAAGCCCGCCATGGCCGTGGCATGCAGGGCCTGCTGGACCGCTACTTCAAATAAGCAACTCCAAAAGGCACAATACGGGCCGGAGCGAATGCTCCGGCCCCTTTGCTATCCGTTTTCTGAGCCGCGGCAGGCAAAAAAGCGGTTCTGCTTGTCGCAGGCGGCATAGAAGACTTCACTTTGCTGGCCGATTCCAGTTTTGTGGAGCTGTTCCTGCAGCCAGCGCATGTCATGCCCGGCGCTTTTCAGATTGTCCTCCATCAGCCGCCCGTCCAGGATCAGATCATACCAGGCGCTGACGGGTTCCGTCCGCAGCCCCAGATCCTTCGGCGTGGCGGGGCGTGCGGTGCTTGCGGGCAGAAAACTGATCTGGCCGTTATTTTCCAGAATGGCGGTTTCGATCTCATTGGGGTCGAAGTATCCGGCGAGCCGAGCCTGGCCCAGAAATTCGTTGAGGTCGATGGAAGCGCGTTGCAGGTTCGCTTTGGAAATGACGCCGTTTTTCATCAGGATCATGGAGCGGCCGCTCCAAAATGTCCGCATGGCAATACTTTTGCAGGCGGTATACTCCACGGCCCGCGTGACGGCGCCGTAGATGACCAGAGCGGTGAAGGGCCGGTACCAGGATTCCAGATTGGTGGCCATCTCGGCCGCAATGGAACCCACCGTTACGGCGTTCAGGTAATCAAACGGACTCATCTGGGAGATCTGGCGTTTTCCGCTCAGGCGGGTAAAGACGAACATACTGACCAGTGACAAAATGCTGGTCAGTGCGACCTGGCCGGTCTCCTGCAAGAATTGCTGCATACTTTCGCCTCCTGTCGCGCTTATTTTGGTCAGACTTCTAACAGTTTATCCCACCCTCTTGCACTTTTTCCCTAAAAAAGTTACAATAAATACTACCTTTACCGCTGGGAGAAGGAGGGAGACGGGGATACGCAATTTCTTTATCATCAATCCGACGGCCGGTAAAGTGGATGCAAGCGTAAGCCTGATGCCGCGTATACGCGCCGCGGCGGCGCGCGCGGGGATCGAAGCGACGATCTGTGTAACGCGTCACGCCGGCCATGCCCGGGAAATCACCGAAGCCTGCGCGCAATGCGGGGAGGAAGTCCGCGTTTACGCCTGCGGCGGTGACGGCACCATGAACGAGGTGCTGCAAGCCGCTGCGGGAAAAGAACAAATTGCCGTTGGCTGCATTCCCTGCGGCAGCGGAAACGACTATGTGCGTAATTTCGGTACGCAAGCGGATTTTCTGGACCTGGACGCACAGCTGGCGGCGGAATGCCGGCAGGCAGATCTCATCCGCACCCCACAGGGGTATGGTATCGACATCTACGCGGCCGGGGTCGATGCGCAAGTCGCCAATGGCATCGCAAAATGGCGGCGCGTACCGCTGTGCGGCGGTACAACGGCCTATACGCTTTCTATATTGGAAGCGGTGTGCAGCACCTTCCGGCACAGGCTGCGGGTTCGGACGGATCAGGGCGAGCAGGAAGGCATATATATGATGCTGGCGATCTGCAATGCGCAGATGTATGGCGGCGGTTACTGCGCGGCGCCTTATGCCCGCATGGATGACGGACTGCTGGACGTAGTCCTGCTTAAGCCTGTTCCGCGGCTGCAGCTGGCGGGCCTTTTGAGCGGATACCGGAAAGGCCGCCATCTGACCCCCGAGGGGATGGTGACGAAACCGTTCCGGCCGTACATGACATTTTTCAGGACCCGCTGGATCGATATTCAGGTATTGGATGAAAAACCTTTGGTCACAACACTGGATGGGGAATGCTCCCCGCAGAGGAATCTGCACGCAGAGGTGGCGCGGCGCAGCATTCGAATCCTTTTGCCGCCTGAACTGGTAAGAAACACACCTGTATTGCAGGCTATGGGAGAGTAAATATGTCTGAAAAAGTAAAGGTTAAAATTGCCCGCAATGTGATCCACCTGCCGGCGATCGCGCTGCGCGGATTGGTGGTTTTTCCCAACAATGTCGTTCATTTTGAGGTGGGACGCCCCAAATCCATCGCGGCGATCGAAACGGCGATGCGCGGGAACGGCAGCGTCTTTCTGGTCGCACAGCGTGAAATGGATGTGGAGGAACCTGCCCTGCGGGACCTGTATTCCTACGGTGTGATCGCGGAGATCAAGCAGGTGCTGCGCGTATCCGAGGATCTGGTCAAGGTTCTGGTGGAGGGGAAGACCCGCGCCAGGCTGCTGGAGCTGGAAGACGGCGAAAAGTATCTGCAGGCTACGGTCCGCCCGGTTCCCGTGCGGGGGATTGGGGCCGATAAGCGCACCCAGACGGAAGCACTGGTCCGCAGTCTGAAAGAATGCTTCGAGACCTACCTGTCCTACAGCCCGCAGATCTCCAAGGATGTCGTCTACAATATCGTCACTTCGACGAGCCCGCTGTATCTCAGCGAGTACATGCCGGCCAACCTGCTGATGAAGTATTCGGATAAGCAGGCCATCCTCAACGAATCCACGCTGCTGGGACGTCTGGAAAAACTGCTGACCCTGCTGCGGCAGGAATGCCAGGTGCTGGAGATCGAACGCGACCTGGATGATAAGGTCAACGCCCAGATGGACAAAGGGCAGCGCGAATATTATCTGCGCGAGCAGATGCATATTATCAGTGAAGAACTGGGCGACGCGGAGGATACCCGGGCCGAGGCGGAAGAATACCGCAAAAAGATCGAGGCCCTCAAGCTGGACAGCGAATCCACGGAAAAGCTGCTGAAAGAGTGCGACCGACTTTCCCGCATGCAGGGGAATTCCGCCGAAAGCGGCGTGATCCGCAGCTATCTGGACGCCTGTCTGGCGCTGCCGTGGCATACTACGACGGAAGATGATCTGGACCAGGCGCACGCGCGTAAAGTCCTTGACCGGGAGCACTACGGCTTGCAGAAGGTCAAGGAGCGCATTCTGGAACTGCTGGCGGTGCGCAAACTGAATACCGACGTCAAGGGGCAGATCGTCTGCCTTGTGGGGCCCCCGGGCGTCGGTAAGACCAGCATTGCGCATTCCATTGCCGAGTGCATGGGCCGCAAGTTTGCCCGGATGAGCCTGGGCGGTGTACATGACGAGGCAGAGATCCGCGGCCACCGGCGCACTTATATCGGCGCCATGCCGGGGCGTATTATCAGCGCCATTACGACGGCGAAGTCCTCCAACCCGGTCATCCTGCTGGATGAGATCGACAAACTGGCCGGAGACTACAAGGGCGATCCTTCCAGCGCTCTGCTGGAAGTGCTGGACCCCGAACAGAACTGCACCTTCAAGGACAACTATCTGGACATCCCGTTTGACTTGAGCGAGGTGCTGTTTATCACCACGGCCAACGACGCCTCTACCATTCCGGGGCCGTTGTACGACCGCATGGATGTGATCGAGCTTTCCAGCTATACCCGCACGGAAAAGTTCAATATTGCCAAGCGCCACCTGCTGCCGAAGCAGCTGAAAAACAACGGTCTGGAAGGCCGTGTTACGGTCACGTCCAGCGCCCTGTACGAGATCATTGACGGTTATACCCGGGAAGCGGGCGTGCGCACGCTGGAACGTACGATCACCTCGGTCCTGCGCAAATGCGCGCAGCGCATTGCCGCAGGGGACAAGGAAAAGATCAGCGTTTCGGCTTCTACGGTCAAATCCCTGCTGGGGCCGGAAAAGGTCAAACCCACCTTTATTTCCCGCAAGGATTCGGTAGGCATTGCCAACGGTCTGGCCTGGACCAGTGTGGGCGGCGAGATGCTGCCTGTAGAAGTAGCGGTGATCCCCGGCGGCACCGGCCGCATCGAGATCACCGGCAGCCTGGGCGACGTGATGAAAGAGAGCGCCAAGCTGGCGATCAGCTATGCGCGCGTTCATGGCGAGGAGTACGGCATCACGGCCGACGGGCTGAAAAATACCGACATTCATATCCATGCGCCGGAGGGGGCCGTGCCCAAGGACGGCCCTTCCGCCGGTGTGACGCTGACCACCGCGCTGATCTCGGCCCTGTCCGGGCTGCCGGTGCGCCATGACCTTGCCATGACCGGCGAGATCACGCTGCACGGCAACGTGCTGCCCATCGGCGGCCTGAAAGAGAAGAGCATGGCCGCTTTCCGGGAGGGGATCTCTACCGTTCTGATCCCCAAAGAGAATGTCAGCGACCTTTATGAAGTGGATGCGGAAGTCAAACAGAAGATCCATTTTGTGCCTGTGGAGAACCTCTCCCAGGTGTTAAAGCGCGCGCTGATCCTGCCGGGGCATCCCTCGGTCCGCAGCGGCCATGCCGTGCCGCAGGCCACCAGCCTGATCGCCAACGAAAAGCCCGCCAAGGAGCCTGCCGCGGTGATGTGAAAGGACTTTCCATGAACTGGAACAACTGCGAATTTCTGGCCTCTTACGGCCTGTCCCGCCAGCTGCCGGTCAGCGACCGGCCGGAGATCGTGTTTTCCGGCCGGTCCAATGTGGGGAAATCAAGTTTGATCAATAAGCTGTGCAGCCGTAAAAACCTGGCGCGGGTCAGTTCCACGCCCGGCAAGACGGCCACGATCAATTTTTACCGTATGGACAGGGCTTACCTGGTGGACCTGCCGGGGTATGGGTATGCCAAGGTCTCCAATGCGGACCGTGCACGGTGGGATGAACTCATCAACAGCTATTTTGAGGAGGACCGCGCCTTGCACCTGCTGGTCCAGCTGCTGGACTGCCGCCATGCGCCCAGTGCCGACGACGTTCAGATGCTGGAGTACCTGCGTTATCACAACATTCCTTTCGTGGCGGCGCTGACCAAGGCGGACAAACTGAAAAAGTCTCAGCAAGCGGCCTGCAAGGCCGAATTTGAGCAGGTCTGCGCCCCGTACGGCTGCAGGGCCGTGTTCCTGACCAGCGCCGAGAAAGGCGACGGCGTCGAGGCGCTGCGCCTTTGCCTGGAGCGCTACCTGAGCGGGGAGCCCGGCGATGGCGTATAACGAGTTTGCCTATTTTTATGACGAATTTAACAGCGCGGCAGATTATGACGCGCTCTTTCGTTATGTGCAGGGGGAACTGGCGGCCCACGGCGTTGCCGGCGGGATCCTGGCCGACCTGGGGTGCGGTACCGGCGATCTGACGCTGATGCTGACCCAGGCCGGGTATGATGTGATCGGGATCGACCGTTCGGAGGAGATGCTCAGCGTGCTGCGGGAAAAAGCAGACGAGCTGGGCCTGAGCGGCCGGCTGCTGCTGCTCCGGCAGGACTTACTGGAACTGGATCTGTACGGTACGATCCGGGCGGCGGTCTCCACGTTTGACACCTTCAGCCATATTGGCCCGCTGGAACGCTTTGAACAGGCGATCCGCAAGGCCGCCTACTTCATGGAAAAGGGCGGCGTGTTCCTGTTCGACCTGAACACGCCGTATAAGTATGAGCACATTCTGGCCGGGCAGACCTTCGACATAGAGGCGGAGGACGCTACCTGCCGCTGGACCAACCTCTACGAAGCGGAGGAAGCGCGCGTCAGGATCTCTATTGATATTGATTACCTTGACACCGGCGAGCATTTTCAGGAAACCTTTTACGAATACAGCTACCCCCTGCAGACGGTGTTGACGCTGTTGGAACGCTATGGGTTCCGGGCGGCACGTCTGGCTGACGGGGAAGATTTCGGGCCGGTGCGTGCCGACAGCCCCCGCTGGATCATTACGGCGGTCAAACAATATACTCAGGAGGATAAGGAATAAATGCAACAGGATCATAATATGCTGCGTGGGATCTCGGAAAACGGCGGGATTGTTTTTTATGGCGTGGACTCTACCGAGATCGTGCGGGAGATGGAACGCCTGCACAAGACCAGCGCGGTCACGACCGCCGCTTTGGGGCGGCTGCTGACCGCCGCCTCCATGATGGGGATCATGCTGAAAAGCACCCGGGATTCCGTTACCATCCAGATCCGGGGCGGGGGACCGGCCGGACGGATGCTGGCAGTCTCCGACGGGACCGGCAACGTGAAAGGCTATGTGGAAAACCCGGTGGTGGAACTGCCTCCGCGGGAGGACGGCCATTTGGACGTAGGGACCGCTGTAGGGCGGGACGGCACGCTGGATGTGATCCGTGACTTGGGCATGCGGGAACCTTATATTGGGCAGGTGCCGCTGACCTCCGGCGAGATCGCCGAGGATATTACTTCCTATTTTGCCATCAGTGAACAGGTCCCGACGGTATGCGCGCTCGGAGTGCTGGTAGATACCGACCTCAGCGTTCGCTGCGCCGGCGGCTTTATCGTGCAGCTTCTGCCGGGCGCTACCGAGCAGGAGATCGACCTGTTGGAACAGAATATCAAAGCGATGCCCAGCGTTACCGCAATGTTGGAGCAGGGAAAGACCGTGCGTGATATGCTGGACATGGCGCTGCAGGGCTTCCAGCCGGATATTCTGGACAGCTACCATGTGACTTACCGCTGCGACTGCAGCCGGGAACGCGTGGAGGGTATGCTGCGGAGCCTGGGGCGCAAAGAAGTGGAAAAACTGCGCGACGAGGATCCCATTGCCGAGGTGAACTGCCAGTTCTGTGATAAGATCTACAAGGTGGATCTGAATGAATTGCTGGAAAATTGGCCTGTCAGCGATGAAAAGACCGCAGAAAAAAAGAATTGAAAAAAATATTGAAAAGTGCAGAAAAAGCGCTTGACAAATGGGTCGTGGTTGTATATAATAATACCCGTCGCCCGGAGAGAGCGGCTGAGAAAAACTCTCCGATTTCTATGCGGCCGTAGCTCATCTGGTAGAGCGCCACCTTGCCAAGGTGGAGGTAGCGAGTTCGAGCCTCGTCGGCCGCTCCATTGCGGAAGTTTAGCTCAGCTGGGAGAGCATCTGCCTTACAAGCAGAGGGTCAGCGGTT
>HBJMC02800__coassemble_93_pt1 | contig 98694 bp, 97 predicted proteins | sample HBJMC02800__metabat2_low_PE_014 | metagenome-assembled genome bin HBJMC02800 | reverse complement strand
AATATTCCTGCCCAGGGGCTCTTTTTGTGCTGTCTGCACAATCTGGGGCGGTTCACCGTCCGGGTCTTTTTGCGTTCAAAAATCACATGTGCAGGCGTTTTTCCAGTTCGCTGCGCAGTTCCCGCCCCTGGAAGATCAGCAGCCCCAGGAAAGTGATGACGCTGATGATGAGGCAGACCACCCAGGGGATACTGTGGGTGCTGACTTCCCCGTCCCCGATGCGGGACGCCAGCAGCAGGTAGGGCAGCACCCCTACGCCGATGTTCAGCAGCAGGTAGACCAGCGCGTTGCGGGTGAAGCGGCTGCGCCAGAAGGCGAAGATGAAGTTGCAGACCAGCGTAACGCTGCACAGAATGGGGATGACAAGGTCCACGCTATAGCCGGTGTAGCCGTTGAACCAATCGGTGAAGATCAGCAGGCCGGAGACCAGCAGCAACAGCAGAAAGACCTGCCGCGGGCCGTTATAGCGGCGGCGCAGCACCCCGCGCAGCACCAGCAGCGCCGCCAGCACCCACACCAGAAGCAGCAGGCTGCCGTGGCGGTGGGGCGTTTCAATGAGCAGGAAATCCACTGCCGCCGCCACCACGGTACCGGCCAGCAGCAGAAACGCCACGATCTTGTACAGCATCGCAAAGCGGTGCACAGGGGCCGTCAGGTGGGGCCACCAGGGCGGTTCCGCCGGACCGGACAGGCGGTTCTGGCACAGCGGGCAATACTCGCTGTCACCGCCGATCGCAATGTGGCAGTGCGGGCAGGTCCTCATTTTTCCACCTCCGTGGCATACAGCGTTACAGCCAGGCCGTCGGCGGCGAACCCGCGGTACAGCCTGCGCAGCACGTTGGTACTGCGCAGCGCCGAGGCGGTGCCCAGCACCAGATCGTCCCCGTAGGAACACACGCAGGTGAACAGCCCGTCGCAGCTGGAGAAGGCGGAAAACCGCCGGATATACGGCTGCAGGGCTTCATCCACCTCGATCCGCCCCATGTTGGACAGCACCGCCGTCACATGCCGCTCCTCCAGCCGGTTGAAAAAGCGCACCGCCGCGTTCTTGATGAACAGCGGCACCGGGCGGATGCCGGGCATATGTTCGAGTTTTTCGTATTCATCCATCTGGGCTTTCACCTGCTCGGGCGCCAGGACTTCCTTGAGTTTTGCATCGAAAGCCGGGGCCACAGTTTCCAGCGTATCGCCGTCGTTCAGCGTCAGGATCACGTAGACCGAGTTGAAAAAGTTCCGCGCCGTCTCGCTGGGGTAGTAATGGCGCAGGTTCACCGGCAGGCTGATGGAGATGGGCCGCCGCCGTTCCAGCGCAGGCATTTCGGCGTAGACGGCCAGCATGAGGGACGCCCCCAGGTAACTGGTCAGCGAGATCCCCAGCCCCCGCGCCCGCGCCAACAGCTGGCACAGGCTGAGGTGCCCCTCAAAATATTGCAGCTGGTCGTAAGGCAGGCGGGCGCCGTGCAGATGGTACGTTTTGGGCAGGCGGGCGGCGCCGGCGCGCCGGGTACCGCCGTAAAAGTTGCGGAAACTGTCCTGTTCGAGATCCGCCTCCGAGGCGCCGTTGGGCGTAGGCACCTGTTCCAGCGCGCCGGGATTCTGGAGCGCCAGGTAGTTGCGCACAATGGATTTGAGGAAGAGGAAGCCCCCGTTGCCGTCGGTCATGGCGTGGAACATTTCCAGGTTGATCCGCGCGCCGAAGTAACTCACCCGGTAAAGCAGCTGGTCCCGCCGTTCGGGCACGTACAGCGGCGCACAGGGGGTCTTGCGCTCCCGACGCGCCACCGGGACCTGGTCTGTGGATTCAAAATAATGCCAGAACAGCCCGCGGTGCAGCGTCACCTGGAACTGCGGCCACTCCTGCGCCGTGCGGCGCAGGGCTTCGTTGAGAAGGTCCGGGTCCACCTCCCGGGTCAGCGTGCAGGACAGGCGGAACACCCGCGGGTCCCGGCGGCTCGTCGTGGCCAGAAACACTTTGGCGACATTATCCACTTTATACCATGACGGCGCCATTCCTACTCCCCTTTCCCGGCCGGGCGGTCACATCAGCCGCTGTACGAACCGGCCCGCGGACTCCATTGCCACCTCCGCGCGGTGGATCGGCATCTGCTGGAACACATGCCAGCAGTCCTCGTAAACTTCCAGCCGGGCGTAGCCGCCCGCTTTCTGCATCGCTTCGGCCAGCCGCTCACTGTCCGAACGCAGGATCTCATTGGTGCCCACCTGGATCAGCGCGGGCGGCAGGCCGCGCAGGTCGGCAAACAGCGGGCTGTAGCAGGGCTCGGCCCAGTCCGCGTCGGGGCCGGTGTAGGCTTCCCGCACGGCTTCCACATATTCCCGCGTCAGCATGGGGTCCAGGTCCCGGCAGGCGCGGTAGCTCTTGCCGCTGGCCGTCATATCGGTCCAGGGGCTGAACAGCAGCAGGCCCCGGGGCTGCGCACGGCCCTGTGCCTTGAGTTTGAGGCAGAGTTCCAGCGCCAGATTGCCGCCGGCGGAATCCCCCGCCACAACCACATCCCGCGCGCCGTAGCCCATATACATCAGGTAATCCCACAGGGCCAGCGCATCCTCCAGCGCCGCCGGGTAGCGGTGCTCCGGCGCCAGACGGTACTCGAAGGAGAGCACGTCGAACCCGGTGCAGAAGGCCAGTTTGCTGGCCAGGATGCGGGCGTAGCCCAGCTGGCCGCAGGTATAGCCGCCGCCATGGCAGTACAGCACAGCGTGGCGGCGGTCATGGCCATGCTCGAGGCTGACCCACTCCGCCGGGATGCTGCCGACGGTCAGCCCGTCGCTGCGGATGCCGAAAGCAGGGGTCACCAGGCGGCCGAAAAGTTCCTGGGCGGCACGCTGGCATTCCAGATCTTCCGGCAGGGTGGAGGTGCTGCCGGTGACGCTGTGGACCGCCTTGATGGCGCGCATCATCGGCCCCAGTTCGTCGGCGTTCTGCCCGCGCTGGGGGATCAGGTTCTTGATAACCGTCTCCAGCCTCTGGGTCAGGTCTTTGGCATTGCGTTTCGCCATGGTCTCCTCCTGTGGTCTAGTCCGGCAGGCGTGCCAGCAGCCGCACGCGCAGCGTCGCCAGCAGCGGCGGGCGGGCGGCAGGCAGACAGCACAGGCGGTGCACCCGCGCAGGCGGCGGGAACACCCCTTTGCGGCTGTAGCTGCGGTAGAGCAACTTGAGCTGCCGCTCCTTGGCTGCGCCGGGCAGGTGCAGGATGCACACCGGGTCCAGCACGTAGTTGGTGGATACAAAATAGAACCGCCCGCCCAGCCAGTAGCGGAAAATATAAGCGTTGGCGGCCCGCACCGGCTGCCCGGCCAGCAGGCTGCGGTAGGCGGCGCCGCACCAGACGGCTTCGTCCCCTTCCCGGGGTGTGATGCCCGCCTGCTGCATCTGCGTGAAATAGCGGCGGCAATGCTCCATCAGGGCCTGCAGGCGGGGTTTGCTGCCCGCCACCAGCTCGCCGCCGAAATGGGTCAGCACATGGGGCGCGCCCTCGGGGCAGACCGCATCATAAATGCGGGAGATCGCCTGCGCCATGCCCTGCCCGGCCGCATGGGGCACCTGATAGAACAGCACGGCCTCGCCGGCTTCCCGCCAGAGGTCGTCCAGCGGGTACTGGGTGTAGGTATCCAGGTCGATCATGGCCGCGCGGGCAAAGTCCCGGTTGGCCAGTACCCAGTCCATGGCGCAGAGTTTGTAGTAGGCCAGGGCCCAGTTCGTCTCCGCCGGGACTCGGTAGGCCGTGAACGGGCAGTCCCAGACTTCCACCCCGGCTTCCTTCAGCTGGCCCAGAAAGGGCTGCGGCGGCGGGGCGTTGGTCACCAGCGCCACCGTACAGCCGGGGTTCTGCGCCTTGGCGCTGCACAGCGCCACCACGGTGCAGCGGTCGTAGGCCGCCCGCCCCAGGTTGGCGCTGTCCCCTTCACGGTAACCTTCCAGCGTGGCAAAGGCGCCGAAGATCAGGTTTTCCATCGGTCCCCTCCTGTCCGATATGCTCATCGCTCCGTTTTTTACATTATAGTCCCTTTGGCGCGGGTTGTCCATGCTTTTGGCGGGGCGGCCCTTGCCGCACCGGCACGAAAAAAGGCGGAAATCTTTGTCTGTACCGCTTGCCGAACCGGCAAACACACCGTATAATGGTAACAGATGTAAATTTTTTATGAAAGTTGCGGAGCGGATCTATGGCGTTTTCGTCGGTACAATTTCTTTTTGTCTTTTTGCCCCTGGCACTGGCCGTCTACCACATCCTGCCCCGGTGGATGCGCAACGGCGTCCTGTGCGCCTTCAGCCTGCTGTTCTTTGCCTGGGCAGGGCTGCGCGGCGCACTGCTGCTGGTGGGGCTCGCCGCCCTGAACTGGGCCGGCGGCCTGGTGCTGGGGCGCGCGGCGCACAAACGGCGCTGGCTGGCGCTGCTGACCGCCGCCGACCTGGCGGTGCTGCTGGCCTTCAAATATGCGGCCTTCGCCGCCGAGAGCGTCAATTTCTTCGTTCCCGGCCTGCTGCCGGTGTTCGCCCCCGCCCTGCCGCTGGGCATCAGCTTCTATCTGTTCACCTCCATCGGCTACTGCGCCGATGTGGCCGCCGGACGGGTGGAACCTGCGCGCAACCCCGTCCGTTTTTTCGTGTTTCTCGCCTTCTTCGGGCACGGCCCTTCGGGTCCCATCGTGCGGTACGGGCAGCAGCTGCCGCAGCTGGACCCCCGTGCGGGGGCCCGCCGGGTCACGCTGGACCGTTTCTGCTACGGTATCAAGCGGCTGGTTTTCGGCCTGGCAAAAAAGGCTGTCATCGCCGACCAGCTGGCGCTGATCTATCAGCGGGTGACCTCGGTGCCCGCCGCCACGCTGCCCGCCCCCATCCTGGTGCTGGGCTACGCGGCCTACATGATGCAGCTGTACTTTGACTTTTCCGGCTACAGCGATATGGCCATCGGCATCGGCGCCTTCTTCGGGCTGGAACTGCCGGAGAACTTCAACTACCCCTATCTGGCCCGCACCGTGGGCGAATACTGGCGGCGCTGGCACATCACGCTTTCCAGCTGGTTCCGGGATTATGTCTACATCCCTCTGGGCGGCAGCCGCTGCAGTACCGCCCGCACCTGCCGCAACCTGCTGGTGGTCTTTGTGCTCACCGGCCTGTGGCACGGCGCCGCCTGGCAGTATGTGGTCTTCGGCCTGCTGCACGGGCTGCTGCTGTGTGCCGAGCGCCTGGGCCTGCGCAGCCTGCTGGAAAAACTGCCCGCCGTGCTGCGCCACCTGTATACGCTGCTGGCGCTCTACTTCACCCTGATCCTCTTCGGCGCGCCCGGCCTGCGGGAAGGCCTGTCCGCGCTGGCCGGGATCTTCCGCTGGCAGGAAGGCGCCCCCGGCTATACGCTGGCCGCCTTTGCCGACGCCAAGCTGCTGCTGATCCTGGCGCTGGCGGCGCTGCTCTGCGGGCCGCTGCAGGCCATGATCCCACGCCTGAAGGAAGCGCTCTGCTCCAGGAAGGCCCCCGGCCCCGTGATGATGCTCTGGCTGCTGGCGCTGCTGTTCCTGGGGCTGATGCGGGTGACCGCCGGCACGTACAGCGCCTTCATCTATTTCCAGTTCTAAGGAGGGACCACCTATGAAAAAACTGGCGCAAGCTGTTTTTTCCGTTCTTTTCTGCGCGGTGCTGGGCCTTTCCTTTGCCGTGTTCAACATTTTTTCCAAGCAGCTCTCGATGGACAGCCACGAAAACCGCCTGATGACCGGTCTGCCCCAGGTGCTGCAAAGCCCCCTTTCGGAACTGCCGCGGAACCTGGACAACTTCTTTGTGGACAATTCCCCTTTCCGCTACCAGTTCGTACTGCTGGACGCCGGCCTGGATTACCGGCTGTTCGGCACCAGCCAGAGCGACCAGGTCCTGCCCGGCAAAGACGGCTGGCTGTTCTATAAGGACGGCCCCACCGCCGCGCAGCCGATGGCCAACTACCAGGGCCTGACGGCGATCAACGACAGCCCCGAAACGCTGGCCAAAGCCAGCGCCGCCCTGCAGATCCTACACGACGATCTGGCCGAGAACGGCTGCCAGCTGGTGCTGGACCTGACCCCCAGCAAAGACCGCATCTACCGCGAATACATGCCCGCCGGCTACCCCATCGTGAATGAGCAGAACCGCACCGATCTGATGGTCGAATACCTGCGCCTGCACACCACGGTCCCGGTGGTCTGGCAGTACGAGACGCTGCGCAGTCAGGCGCGGCTGTACCCGGAGCGGCTGCTCTACTACAAGACCGACACCCACTGGAACGAACTGGGCGCGCTGATCGGGCTGGACGGCGTGCTGGAAGCGCTGGGCCTGCCCACCCTCGCCCCCGAGGAGTATACCGTCACATCCGACGGCACCACTACCGGCGACATGGCCAACGTGGCCGCGCTGTACGCCGTCCTGCCGGAAGAGGTGCGCTACACCGTGCCCGGTTACGAGACGCTTTTCCCCCGGGACGAGCGGGTGGTGCGGGTGATCGGGGATTCTTTCAGCGAAGCCTACATGCCGTATCTGGAAGACCGCTTTGCCAGCTGCTGGCGGGAACACATCGACACCTTTGACCCGGCCATCGCCGAGGACCCCGCCTGCGACATCCTGATCCTGGAATTCAACGAGCGCAGCCTGGACACCATGCTGCGCATCCTGGAGAATTTCCACCCGGAGTAAGCAGGCGGCTGCCTGCCGCGCAGGGCCCAGCAGCGCCCGGTGCGGGATTCAGCCACCCCATAGACAGTAAACGGCCCGCAAGGAAGGCAGAACTGCGTTCCCTGCGGGCTGTTTGCCGTATATCTGGACGGGGCGGCGGTTTTGCAGCCCTCCCGGCTTTCCCGATGCGGCGCGGAGCGTTTCGCCCTCTTAGTCCCGTCGGGCCACGCCCAGGTCCGCCAAAATGTCGGTGCGGCATTCCATCGCCAGGTCCGCCACGCGGCGGATGCGTTCCGCCGTCATGTAGGGCGCACGGCCGCTGATGGAAAAGGCGGTCTCTGCACGGCCGTCCGCGCCGGGGATCGCCACCGCCACGCAGCGCACCCCCAGTTCGTTTTCTTCATCGTCGATGGCATATCCGTTGGCGCGCACCTCCTCCAGCTGCGCCTGCAGATGGGGCAGGTCCGCCACCGTGCGCCCCGTCAGCTTTTTGGGGCGGCTGCCGTTCCAGACGGCTTCCACCTCGGCGGGCGGCAGCGTCGCCAGGATAGCCTTGCCCACCCCTGTGCAGTACAAGGGGCTGCGCAGTCCCACCCGGCTGGACATCCGCATGGGCCCGCTCTCGGTCTTATAAATGTAGACGATGTCGCGCCCGTCCCGGATGACCAGATGCACCGCCTCGCCGGTGCGCTGGGCCAGCCGTTCCAGATGCAGCCGGGCTACCCCCATGATGTCCATCCGGTCTACGATGCCGCTGGACAGTTCAAACATCTTCAGCGTCAGCCGGTAATGCCCGCTCTCAGCGTCCTGTCCGGCATATCCCAGCTGGACCAGGCTGTTCAAAAGACGGTGCACCGTGCTTTTTGCCAGCCCGGTATCCTGGGCGAGCAGCTGCAGGCTGGCGCCCCCGGGGTGCGCCGCCAACCGCTCGATCAGGGCAAAGATCCGTTCGACGCTCTGCACTCCGCTTTTTTCCGGCATGGGATCACGCTCCTCAAAATTTAACATTTTGTTCACATTTAGCCCGGTTCCAGCCTGCGCGCTCGGCCGTTCCGCATCATGGAACGATTATAGCAGGAATCGTACTTTTTTGCAAGACTCATGCCGGATTACGGAATTTTCGGCATAGGCAACCATAAATATTCACTCTTTGCTGTCTATTTTGACCGATTGACGCACCCCGCCGGTGTGGATATAATTATAGTAACCAAGTGCGCAGGTACGCGCCGGGAGCCCGGTGCGGCCGTGCACAGAACAAGTGAAGGAGAATTGCTATGAATTCTGTTTTACAGCGTGTGTACGAAATCGGCATCATTCCGGTCATCGCCTTCAACAGCGTGGACGAAGCCCTGCCTCTGTGCAAGGCCCTGATGGACGGCGGCCTGCCTGCCGCCGAAGTCACCTTCCGCACGGCCTGCGCGGAAGAGTGCATCAAGAAGATCCACGAAGAACTGCCTGATATGCTGCTGGGCGCCGGCACCGTCCTGACCACCGACCAGGCGGACCGCGCGATGGCCGCGGGCGCTTCCTTCATCGTTGCGCCCGGCTTTGACCCGGAAGTCTGCCAGCACGTCATCGACAAGGGCGGTCTCATGATGCCCGGCACCGCCACCGCCGGCGAGATGCAGCAGGCCATGAATATGGGCTGCGAAGTGGTCAAGTTCTTCCCGGCCGAGGCCAACGGCGGCGTGGACATGCTCAAAAACATCGGCGCGGCGCTCAAGACCTGCAAATGGATGTGCACCGGCGGCGTCAACGCCAAGAACGTGAACAACTACCTGGGCTACAACCAGATCGTGGCCGTGGGCGGCACCTGGATGTGCAAGAGCGACAAGATCAAGGCCGGCGCCTGGGATGAGATCACCGCCATGAGCCGCGAGGCCGTGGATACCATGCTGGGCCTGGAACTGGGCCACATCGGCATCAACTGCGCCGACGAGGCTGAGGCCGCCAAGACCGCCGAGACCATCGGCACCCTGCTGAGCATGGCCGTCAAGCCGGGCAACAGCAGCATCTTCGTGGGCAAGAAGGAATTCGAGATCATGAAGAAGCCGGGCCGCGGCACCCACGGCCACATTGCCATCCTGACCAACAACGTGGACCGCGCCGTCTACCATCTGGGCCGCCGCGGCGTCAAGTTCGATCTGGACAGCAAGAACGTCAAGGACGGCAAGACCATCGCCATCTACCTGGCTGATGAAGTCGCCGGCTTTGCCATCCATCTGGTGCAGCGCTGAGCCGCTCCCCTACCCCGTTTTATAAAAATTCAAAATAAAAGGAGTTCTCCATGAAAGTCGTTACTCTTGGTGAAATCATGATCCGCCTGCAGCCCTACGATCATCTGCGCTTTGTGCAGACCGACACGCTGCAGTACACCTACGGCGGCGGCGAGGCCAACGTGGCCGTCTCGCTGGCCAACTACGGCGCCGACGTCGCCTTCGTGACCAAGCTGCCTGCCCATGCCATCGGTCAGGCCGGCGTCAACGCGCTGCGCCGCTACGGCGTCGACACCAGCAAGATCACCCGCGGCGGCGACCGTGTGGGCATCTACTTCAACGAGAAGGGCGCTTCCCAGCGCGGCTCGGTCTGCATTTATGACCGCGCCCATTCCGCCATGGCCGACGCCACCGTAGCCGACTTCGACTTCGACGCCATCTTCGAGGGCGTGGACTGGTTCCACTTCACCGGCATCACCCCGGCCCTGGGCCCCAATGTGGTCGAGATCTGCCTGGCCGCCTGCAAGGCCGCCAAGGCCCACGGCTGCAAGATCAGCTGCGACCTGAACTACCGCGGCAAGCTGTGGACCCGTGAGCAGGCCCGCGCAGCCATGAGCAAGCTGTGCGAGTACGTGGACGTCTGCATCTCCAACGAGGAGGACGCCAAGGACGTGTTCGGCATCGAGGCCGAGGCCACCGACATCTACGCCGGCGAGATCAACCGCGAAGGCTACAAGAGCGTTGCCAAGCAGCTGGCCGACAAGTTCCACTTCGAGAAGGTGGCCATCACCCTGCGTGAGAGCCATTCCGCTTCCGACAACGGCTGGAGCGCCATGCTCTACGACGTTGCCAGCGACGAGTACGCCTTCAGCAAGAAGTACGAACTGCGCATCGTCGACCGCGTGGGCGGCGGCGACAGCTTCGGCGCGGGCCTGATCTACGCCCTGCTGAGCGGCAAGTCCACCCAGGATTCCGTCGAGTTCGCTGTGGCGGCTTCTGCGCTGAAGCACTCCATCGAGGGCGACTTCAACATGGTCACCGTCTCCGAGGTCGAGAAACTGGCGGGCGGCGACGGTTCCGGCCGTATCCAGCGCTGATCTTCCGCGCTCTGACAAAACCAAAAGGGGCCTGCTGCGGCGGGTCCCTTTTCTTTTTCCTTGCCTGATCCACGTTCCGTTTGATTTGACACGGCCCTCGCTTTTGCGTTACAATAAATCCCAGGATTCTATTTTGACAGCGAGGTGTTCCCCTATGCGTGCCGATCCCTCCCCCCGCGTGCACGGCCTGGTCCTGTGCGCCCTCTTCGCGGCGCTGACGGCAGTCTGCAGCCAGATCGCCCTCCCCATGCCCTGGGGCGTTCCCATCAATCTGGCAATTTTTGCAGTTTGCCTGTCGGGCAGCCTGCTGGGGCCCGTCCGCGGCATGGCCTCCATGGCGGTCTACGTAGCGCTGGCGGCTGTAGGCGTCCCGGTCCTTGCCGGGTTCCAGGGCGGCCCTGCCGCCATCTTCGGCAAAACGGGCGGTTATGCCGTCGGGTATATCCTGGCCGCCCTGCTCACCGGCCTGCTGGCCCGCCGTTTCGGCCGCCGGTTCTGGCCGCTGTGCGCCGCCATGGCCATCGGCTGTGCCGCCTGCTACGCGCTGGGCACCCTCTGGTTCGTGGTTCTGACGCAAAGCCCGCTTCCTGTAGCGCTCGGCCTCTGCGTGCTGCCCTATCTGCCGGCCGACGCCGTCAAGATCGCGCTGGCCGCCCTGTTGACCCTGCAGCTGCGCCGCCGCCTGCCTCACGGCCGTCTATGAGTTCCCACCGCCCTGGAAACAGGGCGTTTTTTATTTGCGTTGTTCCGGCAAACATGCTATACTGGTGCAAACACTGCAAAGGAGATGCCCGCATGAAATGGCTTGCCGTGGATTATGGCGACGCCCGCACCGGGCTGGCCGGCTGTGACGCCGCCGAGATCATCACCAGCCCCATCACCCCGCAGATCGAAGAAAAAAGCATGAACAAAGTGGCCGCCGCCGTGGCGCAGGCCGCCGCCCAGCGCGGCGCCGAGGGCCTTGTGTGCGGCCTGCCGAAAAACATGGACGGCACCGAAGGCGCCCGTGCCGCCAGGAGCCGCCGCTTTGCCCAGCGTCTGGCAGACGCCGCCGGGCGGCCCGTGGTGCTGTGGGACGAGCGGCGCACCACCGTCTCCGCCGCCGCCATCCTGGCCGGGAACGACACCTTTGGTCAAAAGCGCAAAGCCCGCCTGGACTCGGTATCCGCGGCGGTCCTTCTGGAAAGTTTTCTCAACTGGCGCGCCCATCACCCCGGCGAAACGCCGCCGGAACAGGTGCTGCCCTCCGTCCCGTCCCCTCAACCGTAAAGGAGTATCGCCATGCCTGCCGATGTCAATTCCCGTATCCCGACCCACGCCGCCATCATTGTGGACGGCAACCGCCGCTGGGCCCGCAACCGTATGATGCCCGCCAGCCTGGGGCACAAGGCCGGCTTCGACCGCCTGAAAGAGATCACCCGCTACGCCGTCGCAGACTGCGGCGTGCAGGTCCTTTCGCTGTACGTTTTTTCCACCGAAAACTTCGCCCGGGACGCCAAAGAGGTCTCCTACCTGATGGACCTCTTCGCCAACAATTTCCGCACCCTTACCGAAGAGATGAACGAGCGCGGCTGCCAGGTCCTTTTCAGCGGCCGCCGGGAAGGGCTGCAGCCCCGGGTCCTGGATGCCATGGACTATATGATGGACCTGACGAAAGACAACCGCAAGGGCATCGTCAATTTCTGCCTGAACTACGGCAGCCGTGCCGAGCTGACCGACGCCATGCGCGCCATGGCGCGGGAGGTCCGGGCCGGGACGCTTTCCCCCGACGAAATCGACGAATCCACGGTGGAACAGCACCTTTACCGCCGCCTGCCGCCGGTGGACCTGTTGATCCGCACCAGCGGCGAACAGCGGCTGTCCAACTTCCTGCTGTGGCAGTGCGCCTACGCCGAGTTCTACTTCACGCCGGTGCTGTTCCCGGATTTCACCAAATCCTGCTTTGACGAAGCGCTGGCCGCTTACGCCGGCCGGGACCGCCGCATGGGTGGCAACTCCAAAAAATAACAGCATAAATACCAAAAGATCCCGGGGAACTTTGGCAAATCCGCCAAGCGTTCTTCGGGATCTTTTTGCATATGCTAAGAGCAGAAGGGGCTCAGCCCACTGCCTCCGACGAAGCTTCCGAACCGGCGTCCCCGCTCTGGGCGGCCAGTTCTTCCGCCGTGGGGCCGGGATAGGTGGCGATCGTCACGTGTTCAATGGTGATGGCCGCTTCCTCGGTAGGGCGCCAGGTCTCATTGCCTTCCTCGTCCTGCACCGTATCCACGCAGGCCATGGCGTCGACTACGTCCATGCCTGCATAAACCTGGCCGAACACCGTATCGGTGTTGTCCAGGTAAGGCAGGCCGCCCGCCGCGGCATAGGCGGCGATCTGCGCTTCGCTGTACCCCTGGGTGGCCATCTCCTCCTGCCGGGCTGCATCCACGCTGTCCGGCAGCGCCGTTACAAAGTAGAACTGGCTGTTGCCGCCGCTGACGTCGCCGCCGGCGGCAAAGGCGGCGCACAGCGCGCCCGCATAATGTTTCAGCCCGGCGTCCGCTTCGAGCGGGTAGGGGTTGTTGCTCCAGATCGTGGAGCCGCCCGTGCCGGTGCCCGTAGCGTCGCCCCCCTGCACGGCAAAACCGTACTGGCTGCGCCAGATCACCGTGTCGTCATAGTATCCCGTGCGGGCCAGCCCCACGAAATTGTAGACGGCCATTGGCGCGGCGTCCGGGTACAGCACCGCGCGGACTTCCCCCAGGCTGGTGGTGAAAATGGCGATCAGGTCCCCGTCGGACGGCGCCGTGAACTGCCGCTCCTCACTGGTGACCCCGGCGCGGGACGGCACGCTCTTTCCATTGCCGCCGCAGCCGCACAGCAGGGCCAGCAGCAGGGCCAGGGCCACACAGACGGTCTTTTTCATGGCAGATCCTCCCGGAATACAAAAAATACCAGTTACTTGTAGTATACCACACTTTCCGCCCTGTGAACACCCTTGACGTTTTAAGAAAAAAAAGGTACACTAGAGACAGTAAAATTCCCACACAGGAGGGACCATCATGTCTGACGAACTGAGCCCCGAAATGCTGGAAGAAGCTTCTCCCGATCTGCTCACCCTTGAGGATGAGGACGGGCAGGAAGTCACCTTTGAAGTCATCGACGCGACCGAAGTCAACGGCACCCGCTATCTGGCCGTGATCCCCTATCAGGCGGACCCGGACAACCTGCAGGAAGATGCCGAACTGATCCTGATGCGCATCGGCACCGACGAAGAAGGCGAATATATGGACATCGTGGACGATGACGAGGAACTGCTCACCGTCGGCAAAGTGTTCGAGGAACGCCTGCGGGCGATGTACGACATCGACGATTCGGAGTTGGACTGATCGAGCGTGCGCATCCCTGCGCGGTGCGATTTGTTGCAGCCTTTATAGAATCCTACTAATCAAATATTGGGAGCTTGCGTCGGGCGCCGGAACGCAGACCTCCCGCTTCGGCGGAAGAAGGGAGCGCGAACGCGCCCGCAGGGCACCCACCTGCCTGTACCGGTAGGTTTTGATTGGCTGCAGACGGCCAAGCGGGGTTTTTGAAATTCCACCCGGACGGGGTTCCCTGTCCGGGTTTTTGGGTGGTTAATAACTGGAAAGGAGGGGGGATCTGTGGGCGAACGTATTTCCGTGGGGGACAAACTGCCTTTCTTTTTATACGATACCCCCTACAGCGCCCAAAACCGCTTCCGCGATCTGCTGGCAGCCAAAACGCCGTTGGTGCTGATCTTCATGGCCAATTTCGGCCACCCGATCACCCGGACTTTTGCCAGCCGCTACGCGCAGACCTTCGGCGCTTTACAGGACGGCGCGCTGGCGCTTGTGGTACGTTCCCGGGCCGATAAGCTGTCCCACAGTATCGGTCCCGACACGCTGCCCTATCCCCTGCTGTGCGACGCCGACGGCGTCCTGTACGACCATCTGGACATTCCGCAGAACAGCAGCGCCCTGATGACCTACTCGCTGGAGGGTTGGCGCATCCTGCGGGAAGCGAAGAAACAAGGGTACCGCGCCGCCCGCGGCACGCCGCAGCAGCTGCCGCTGACGCTGATCCTGGACCGGGACGGAACCGTCCTGTTCTGCCATTACGGCGCAAGCCTGACCGATGTACCGGAGGACTGCGCCTCCATCCAGAGCCTGCTGGAAGAACTGGACCTGACGCCGGACGTGCCGGATTCTTTCCAGGACCTGTACGACGCCCGCAGCTCTGCAGAAGAGGAACTTCCGCCGGAACGGCCCCGACGTACCCGGCGGGGCCGCCGGCCATCCGCCCCGGAGGACGACTTTGCCCCGGCCGAACCGATACGCGAGTACAATGCGCCGGACCTGGCCGCCACTTCGGTGGTCAGTCTGTTCGACGATCCCTACGCAGACGACTGATCGGCCGCAGCCCCTTGCTTTCCATCACAAAACGCCTGAGCAGAAACCTTTTCTGCCCAGGCGTTTGCTTTTGCTATCGTTAGCTTTCAGCCGGCGTCCGGCCCTTTCAGCTTGCCGTACAGGCACAAATCCTGCAGGCGGCCGCCTTTGAAGACCCCGCTGCGCAAGGTGCCCTCCAGTGTGAATCCGTTCTTTTCCAGCACCCTGCGGGATGCAAGGTTCGGCGCATAGACCGCCCCTGTGATCCGCACGATGTCCAACTGCCGGAAGGCCGCGTCACACGCCTGGCGGACCGCTTCGGTCATGATGCCCTTGGACCACTGCGCGCCCACAAGGAAATAGCCGATGTCGGCGTCTTTACGGTATACGTCCTCCTTCTGTTCGATGGAGACCGACCCCGCTACCACATCGCCCACCGTCACAGCGCGGAAGATCCCGGCCGCGCCGTCCTGTTCACAGACCCGCCGCAGCCAGAAGTCCGCGTCCTTCTCCGTATAAGGATCGGGCAGCCGGTCCGAGAGAAACCGCCGGTCTGCCGCCGCGAAGAGCGCTACCAGCGCGTCCCTGTCCTGAAGTGTCCATTTGCGTATCTGTATGCCCTGCATCCGCTTTTCCTCCCCTGCTTATGGAAGCGGTTCTTCCAGCGCCGCTTTCGCCGCCTGCACCGCAGCGGCGTCGGTCTGCTGGATATGCCACTCGTCCAGCCCCGGCAGCCCCATGGGGACCCCTTCCTTGCGGAAGCGCATGCCGCTCTCCCGCAGCACTTTGCCGCTCATGTGGAACGCACAGGCGCCGGGCAGGCGAACGCGCAGCCTTCGCACCACCGCCGCCTGAACGCCTGCGCCGATCAGCACCTCCGGGCCGTTCTGCGCATCGCGCAGCGCCAGCAGCCGCTCCAGCACCGGCACGCCTTCCTCGCACGCCGCCGCGCCGCCGCTGGTCAGGACGGTATCCACCCCCAGGCCGGCCGCAGCCCGGTACGTCGCCTCCGGATCGCAGGACACATCCATGCAGCGGTGCAGCGTGACCGGCCGCCCGCCGCAAGCTTCCAGCAGCCGCTCCATGGCGGGAACATCGAGCGCGCCGTCCGGCGTCAGGGCCCCCAGCACAAAGCCGTCCGCCCCGGCTGCCCGCAGCCGCCGGATCTGGCGGCAGAGCAGGTCCAGTTCCTCCTCATCATATAAAAAATCCCCGGCGCGGGGCCGCATCAGGCAGCGCACCGGCAGGCTGCAGTTCTCCCGGATCTGCTCCAGCAGTTCCACGCTGGGGGTCAAACCGCCCACCACCAGCGCGCTGCACAATTCCAAGCGATCCGCGCCGCCCGCCGCAGCCGCTCTGGCCGAAGAAAGGCTGTCCACACAAACTTCCAGCACCTTTTTCACCGTCAACGCCTCCTTTTTGTGGCATTGTACCACAACGGCAGGCAAACGGCAATCCCCGGCGCGTATCAGGCCGCGCGCCCGCCGCGCACCACCTGCAGCGGTACCTCGCGCGGCCGTGCCGCAGGCTGCCGTTCGGGATGTTCTTCAGGCAGCAGCACCCCGCAGGCCGCATTCAAAACCAGCACCCCGGCCGCCCCCAGCAGCAGGACCGCCCACAGCGGAAGCATCCCCGCCGCCGCAGAAGGGACCAAAACCAAAAACAGCAGCAGCGCCCCCGTCGCTGCCAGTTTGCCGGCAAACGCCTTGATCCACGCCTGTTTCATTGTACACACTCCTTTTCCAGCGGACGCCGCCGTCCGCACCACACCTCTTGCAACAACGCTTTGTTGTTTGATAACCTCATCATAATACTACTTTTGGTTGTTGTCAAGGGCAATTTTACAACTTTTTTTAGAATTATTTTGCGATTTTCTCTTTACAAGGACTACATGCGGTTGTATAATGAGAACAAGCTCATACCCGCAGGTCAACCGTGAAGGCCGCCTGCCGCTTACAAGTAAGGAGAACCACCATGTTTGCAGATCGCTTAAAGCAGGCCCGCAAAGCCAAAAAGTACAGCCAGGCGGAGATCTCCCGGATCCTGGGGGTCACCCAGCAGGCCGTTGGAAAGTGGGAAACCGGCCGTTCCACCCCCGATCCGCAGACGGTAGCGCGCCTGGCCGAGATCCTGGACACCACGGCGGACGTTCTGCTGGGGCTCCAGCAGAACCCGGAGGACGCCCCTGCCGTGGGTCGCAACGCTTTCAGCCGGTACACCGAATGCCTGATCCCCGTGGTCGGCACAGTGCGCGCCGGGTACGGCGCCCTTGCTTTTGAGGAGGACTACGGCAAAGAATACGCCAGCGTGAAGGACCCGCAGAACTACTTTTATCTGGTGGTCAAGGGCGACAGCATGGAGCCCCGTATCTCGGATGGGGATCTGGCGCTGGTCCACCGCCAGAGCACGCTGGAAAACGGCGACCTGGGCGTGCTGGTCTACGGCACCGACGGCGAAGGCACGCTGAAAAAGTACATCCAGCGCGGCAATTCCGTTATCCTGCACCCCTTCAACCCCGCTTACGAAGAACTGGTCATCAAGGGCGAGGAACTGGATCACCTGTATATTGCCGGCAAGGTCGTGGAAACGAAGGCCAAGTGGTGATCCTGCCCCCGACACTTGTATTGTAACAAAGTCCCTATCCTATAATTTGGACTTTCAAACCGGATCACATACCCTGCTGCCCGCAGCACGTTTGTCAGACAAACACATGCGGCGGGCTGTATTTTTTATACCCTTTTTTCAGGAGAACAGTGCGATGGAACTGGGGGAAAAACTGGAAATCCTGGCGGACAGCGCCAAGTACGACGTAGCCTGCACCTCCAGCGGCGTGGACCGTCCCGGGCAGCGCGGCAGCCTGGGGAGTTGTGCGGCGGCCGGTATCTGCCACGCGTTTACGCCGGACGGGCGGTGCGTCTCACTGCTGAAGGTGCTGTATTCCAACGCCTGCTCCTACGACTGCCGCTACTGCGTCAACCGCCGCTCGAACGACCGCCCGCGCGCCACCTTCACGCCGCGGGAGCTGGCCGGGTTGACCATCGGTTTTTACCGGCGCAACTACATCGAAGGGCTGTTTTTGTCCAGCGCTGTGCTGGGCACACCCGACCGCACGATGGAACTGATGATCGAAGCGCTGCGTATCCTGCGGGAAGAATACCATTTCAACGGCTACATCCACGCCAAGACCATCCCCGGGGCCGACCCGCTGCTGGTGGAGCGGATCGGTCTGCTGGCCGACCGGCTCTCGGTCAACATCGAACTGCCCAGCGAGAACAGCCTGCTCCGGCTGGCCCCCGACAAGAAAAAAAGCGCGATCCTGCGCCCCATGGGGCAGATCGCTGTGAAGAGCGCCGAGAGCCGCCGCCAGTTGGCCGTCTACAAGCGCGCGCCCGCTTTTGCCCCCGCAGGGCAAAGCACCCAAATGATCATCGGCGCCACCCCCGAAAGCGACCGTCACATTCTGGATCTGACGGAGGCGCTGTATAAAAAATACGCGCTCAAGCGCGTGTTCTTTTCCGCTTATCTGCCCGTGGTGGAGGACGAACGCCTGCCCGCCCTTTCCACCCGGCCGCCGCTGCTGCGGGAACACCGTCTGTACCAGGCAGACTGGCTGCTGCGGTATTACCATTTTTCCGCCCGGGAGTTGTTGAGCGAGGCCGAACCGAACTTCGACCCTTATCTGGACCCCAAATGTACGTGGGCTTTGCGGCACCCGGAATTTTTCCCGGTGGAGGTCAACACCGCCGCGCGGGAAGAACTGCTGCGGGTCCCCGGCATCGGCCCCAAGAGCGCTTTGCGCATCGTGCAGGCCCGCCGTATGCAGCGGCTGGGCATGGCGGAGCTCAAACGCATCGGCGTGGTGCTCAAGCGCGCCCAGTATTTCATCACCTGCGGCGGCCGCCTGCCCGCCCGCGGCACCCGGACGGAGATCGCCGGCGCGCTGCTGGACCCAAAAGCCTTTGCCGTAGGGGTACAGCAGTTGAGCCTGGACGATTTTGTGGCCCGCCCCCTGCCCTGCGCGGCCCCCGCCGTACAGGAACTGGCCGACCACGGCGTAGCGGCCCGGCAGGCGGCCCAGATGGTCCGACAGGAGGCGCTGACATGTCTTACCAGGCGTATGTGACCGACACAGCCTACCACTACGACGGCAGCTACGCCGGGTTCCTGTGTTGCATCTTTGAAAGTTTTGCCCGCCGGGAGATCCCCGCCGCCGTCTGCCCGCCCCAGGAGGGGCAAATGACGCTGTTCGGCATACGGCAGATCGCCACCGCCCCCGCCCGCGCGCAGCGGGTGGCCCGCGGCTTGCAGCGGCTGGGGCCGGAGGTCCGCGATCGGGTCGCCACCGGCTTTCTGGCCGCCGCGCCGGACAAGGACCTGCGCCTGCTGCGCTTTGCCCGGCTCTGCTTCGACCGCGGCCCCGGGGCCGCCCGGATGCTGGGGGACGCCGACGCTGCAGCCGCCTTCGCGCTGGAGCGCGCGGTAACTTCCGAAGCGCACCGCTATGTGGAGTTCCTCCGCTTCGAAGAACGGGACGGCATGCTGGGCGCGGTCATTCATCCCAAACATTTTGTGCTGCCTCTGCTGCGCGGGCATTTTTGCAGCCGGCTGCCCGACGAGGATTTTTTGATCTTCGACGCCACCCACGGCACGGCGCTGCTGCGGCGCAGCGGGCAGGTGCAGTACCTGGCCATGGAGCGCTACGCCCCCGGCCCCGACGAGGCCGAGGAAAGCTGGCAGGCGCTGTGGAAGCGGTTTTTCCGCGCCCTGACCATTGAAGAGCGCCGCAACGAGCGCGCCCAGGCCACGCATGTTTTCAAACGCTTCTGGCCAGACATGTGCGAGATGCAGCCGGAGGCTCCGGCGGGCGGCGCTCACTCATAATCATATTCCGGGTTGGCAGCCTGATACTCCCCGAGCCAGCGCAGCAGCCGTTCGATCCCTGCATAGTCCAGCCGCCCGGTGTCCGCCAGCGCCTGCACCATGGCCCGCAGGTCGCCACCGTACAGGGTCTGCAGGTGGGCTTCGCTGACCGCACCGCAGTAGGTCAGGCGGCGCACCAACGGCGTATACAGATTGCGGTTGCCCTGCTTTTCGGGGCGGACAAAGGATTTTTTCTCCAGCCGCAGCAGGAAGTTCAGCAGCGTCGTGTCCGCCCAGCGGCACGCCGCCGGCAGATGCGCTGCAATTTCCCGCCGGGTCGCCGGACGCCCGCAGGCCCAAAGGGCTGCCATTACCTGTTCTTCACTGCGCGAAAGCTGTTGCATACAGATCCCTCTACATTTGTAGTAATTTTATTTTCTATATTTTACATTTGTAGTATATGTTTTGTCCAGAGGGCATATTGCACAAAACACGAGGCCGTTTTTTGGCGTGTACGCCGCAAATCTTTTGCATTTGTAGTAGATTTTGTGTTTGATTCAGCGACAGTTTGCCGTTTTACAGAAACACGCCCCTGTTTTTCCCTGCTTTTTCGGGATTTTGCCCGCTTGCCGCCTGACAGGCCGCCTTCTATAATAAGGATATTCTGCGGCGCGGGCGTTTCTCCGCCCTCTGAAAGCGCCGCCGCGCACCCAGGAGAAGGAGGAAACACAATGGCCAGAGTTTATAATTTCAGCGCCGGGCCTTCGATGCTGCCGGAAGCTGTTTTGAAAACCGCCCAGGCGGAATTGCTGGACTACCACGGTTCCGGCATGAGCGTGATGGAGATGAGCCACCGCAGCAAATGGTTCGACGAGATCATCACGAACACCGAGGCCGCCATGCGGCGGGTGCTGAACATCCCCGACAACTACAAGATCGGCTTTTTCCAGGGCGGCGCCACCCAGCAGTTCGCCATGGTCCCGCTGAATTTTATGACCACCGGCACGGCGGATTACCTGGTGACCGGCAATTTCAGCAAGAAAGCCGCCGAGGAAGCCGCCAAGTTCGGCACGGCCCGCATCGCCGCCAGCAGCAAGGACAGGAATTTCACCTATATCCCCGACGTGCAGGCCATCGACTATGACCCCCAGGCCAGCTACATCCACATCTGCCAGAACAACACCATTTTCGGCACCCGTTACACCGAGGTGCCCCAGGTGGACGGTATCCCGCTGATCGCGGACATGAGCTCGATGATCTGCTCGGAGCCGGTGGATGTGCGCAAATACGGCGCGATCTACTTCGGCGTGCAGAAGAACATCGCACCCGCCGGGATGGCCGTCGCCATCGTGCGGGAGGATCTGCTGGGCCGCAGCGCCAAGGGCCTGACGCCGGAGCAGATCCCCACCATGATGAACTACACCACGCTGCTGAAAGCCGGCAGCATGTACAACACCCCGCCCTGCTGGTGCATCTACATGACCGGCCTGGTAATGGACTACCTGGAGCGGGAAGTGGGAGGCCTGGAGGAGATGCACCGCCGCAACGCCGCCAAGGCGAAGGTGCTCTACGACTACCTGGACAGCCAGGACTTTTACTGCAACCCTGTACAGAAGGAATACCGCAGCCTGATGAACGTGACCTTCACCAGCCCCGATCCCGAGACCGACAAGGCGTTCTGCGCCGAAGCCGCCGAGGCAGGGCTCGTCAACCTGAAAGGCCACCGCCTGGTAGGCGGCATGCGCGCCTCGATCTACAACGCCATGCCCGCCGAGGGCGTGGACGCGCTGGTCGCCTTCATGGAAAAATTCCGCGCCGCACATCAGTAAGGGAAAGGGACGGTCTGTAATGTACATCATCAAAACGCTGAACGCCATCTCCCCGGCCGGGCTGGCCAAACTGCCCGCCAATCAGTTTGAGATCGACAACGAAGCCGCCGCGCCCCACGGCATTCTGGTGCGCAGCGCCGACATGCACGGGACGCCGCTGCCCGAGAGCCTGCTGGCCATCGCCCGCGCCGGGGCCGGTACCAACAACATCCCCATCGACGCCTGCACCAATGCCGGCATCGTCGTGTTCAACACGCCGGGCGCCAACGCCAACGCCGTAGCCGAACTGGTGGCAGGCGCCCTGGTGGCCGGCAGCCGCAATATGGCCGCCGCCGTGCAATGGGCCCAGGGGCTGAAAGGCCATGACGCCATCGCCAAAGAGGTGGAGAAAGGCAAGAAGCAGTTCGTCGGCCCCGAACTGCGCGGCAAAACGCTGGGCGTGATCGGCCTGGGCGCCATCGGCGCGCGGGTGGCCAACGCCGCCGTGGCCCTCGGCATGGAGGTGCTGGGCTACGACCCCTATATTTCCATCGACGCCGCCTGGAGCCTCTCCCGCAGCGTGCAGCACTGCGTCACCCTGGGGGATATGCTGCCCCGCTGCGACTATCTGACCATCCATGTACCCTATCTGCCCACCACCCGCCACACCATCAACGAGCAGACGCTTTCGCTGTGCAAAGACGGCGTGCGCGTTCTGAACTTTGCCCGGGGCGAACTGGTGGACAACGCCGCCCTGCTCAATGCGCTGGACAGCGGCAAGGTAGCCCACTACTTCTGTGATTTCCCCACAGAGGAGCTGCTGGGCGTCAAGGGCGTGGAGTGTACGCCCCATCTGGGCGCCAGCACCCCCGAGAGCGAGACCAACTGCGCCGTGATGGCGGCCGCCGAACTCAGCGATTACCTGAAAAACGGCAACATCACCCACAGCGTCAACCTGCCCGATGTGAGCCAGCCACGTATGGGCGGGCGCCGGATCTGCATCATCCACAAAAACACCCCGGGCGCCATCTCGGCCATTACCGGGGTGCTGACAGCCGCACACCTGAACATCGAGAACATGGTCAACAAGAGCAAAAAGGACGTAGCCTACACGCTGCTGGATGTGACCGGCGACCTCACCGCCTCGCTGGCCGCCGAACTCAGCGGCCTGGAACCCGCCATCCGCGTGCGCATCCTGTGACCTTCCCCGCACAGCAAAGCTCCCGGCATACGCCGGGAGCTTTTTTCACCAGTGCATCTGCTGCACGGCCTTGTCCAGATCGACCAGCGTCCGCTCTGCGCCTTTGGCCAGCTTGTGGACGGTCTTGCGCATCTTGCGGCGGTCCTGGGTAGCCAGCCCCATCACCGCCGCGCCGACGGCCAGGCCCACAGCCGCTGTCGCCATCGTGGAAACATTCATCGTACACGCCTCCTTCGTTTCCTGGGTACAGGATCAGTGTGCCCCACCCCCGCCCAATTATACAGAAAACTTCCCGAAAACCACGGGGAAAAGTTTTCTTTCGCCCCGATACGCCTTTTTTTGTCCGTTCGTTTGTGGTAGAATCGTAACGAACTGATTTGATAGAAGGGACCCTGCCTATGTCCAACGCACCAAAAACCGTACTGGCCATCCACGACCTGCTCGGCTTCGGCCGGGCGGCGCTCTCGGTCATCGTTCCCGTGTTGTCCTGCCTGGGCGTACAGGCCGTTGCCCTGCCCACGGCCGTCCTCTCCTCCCATACGGGCGGGCTGGGCACCCCGGCCAAACTTTCCAACCCCGGCTACGGCCCTGCGGCGCTGGCTCACTACCAGCGGCTGGGGCTGCGTTTCGACTGCATCTATTCCGGCTACTTATCCGACCCATCCCAGGCCAAACTGGTGGAACAGGCGTTTTCCCTCTGGCCCCAGGCCCTCAAGGTGGTGGACCCGGTGCTGGGGGACGGCGGCCACCTGTACAAAGGGCTGGGGGCCGAGATGGTCCCCGCCATGTATACCCTGTGCAGTCAGGCCGACCTCATCACCCCCAATGTGACCGAAGCCGCCCTGCTGCTGGGGGACCCGCTGCCCGGCGTCGCCGGCGCCGAACAGGCGGCGGAACAGGCTGCCCGGCTGACCCGCGTGGCGCCCCAGGTGGTGCTCACCGGCGTGACAGGGCTGGGCGGCGGGCGCTGCATCGGCTGCGTGGGGGCAGCCCGCGGCGGGCAGGGGTACGCGGTCAAAACGCCGCTGATCCCCCGCATGTACCACGGCACCGGCGATATTTTCGGCGCGGTGCTGGTGGGGCGCATCCTGCAGGGCAACGTGCCCCAGGCTGCCGTACAGGCCGCCGCCGCTTTTGTGGCGGACTGCATCCGCGCGACCCCGGAGGGCGCCGACGAGCGCCTGGGGGTCTGGCTGGAAGCCGCCCTGCCGAAACTGATGGTGCAGTGACCCGCCGGGCCGCTGCCGGAAAAAACAGGAAGTGAAATCTATGCCGACTCTCAACATCGTACTGGTAGAACCGCAGATCCCCCAGAACTCCGGCAATGTGGCCCGCACCTGCGCCGTGACCGGCGCCCGGCTGCACATGGTGGGACCGATGGGGTTCGCCATCGACGACAAAAAATTAAAGCGTGCCGGACTTGACTATTGGCACCAGCTTGATATAACATATTATAAGGACCTTGCGGAGTTCTTCGACCGGAACAACGGGCCGTTTTTTTACTTTACCTCCAAGGGACGCCGCCGCCATGTGGACGTCGCCTACCCGGACGGCGCCTATCTGGTATTCGGCCGCGAGGACGCGGGCCTGCCCGAAGAACTGCTGGTCCGGCACGAGGCAGACTGTGTGCGCATGCCCATGCGCCGCGGGGAACGCTGTTTGAACCTTTCCAACGCGGTCGCAGTCGGCGTGTATGAGGCGCTTCGGCAATGGGATTTTGCCGGCCTGGAAACACAGGGCCAGTTGACCCGGTACGAATGGAGCGAGGATGTAGCAAAATGAGAAAGATCGGTTTTCTGACAGATTCTTCCGCCGATATTCCCCAGGAACTTGCGGAAAAGTACGGGATCGAGATCATCGGCTTTCCCATCAATGTCGATGGGAAAGAGTATATCGAGCGCCGGGACTTTACCAACGACCAGTTCTACCAGATGATGCGGGAGGCGCAGGGCGTGCCCACGACGGCGGCCATCACCCAGCTGCAGTGGTGCGAGGTCTATGAGCGCTATGTGGACGAAGGGTATACCGACCTGGTCCACCTGAGCATCAACAGCACCGGCTCCAGCACCTACGACAACGCGCTGAAAGCCGTGGAACTGCTGAAAGAGGAACGCCCCGGCCACAAGCTGCGCATCCGCGTGCTGGACAGCCACACCTACTCGATGGTGTTCGGCTGGTACCTGTGCGAGTGTGCGCGCAAAGTGCAGAACGGCGGCGAGCTGGACGCCTGCATCAAAGAGATGATGTACAAGCTGGACTGCATGGAGGTTTGCCTGGCCGCCTACAGCCTGAAGCAGATGAAAAAGTCCGGCCGTGTGAGCGCGGCGGCCGCCGTGGTGGGCGACCTGCTGGGCATCCGGCCGATCATCAGCCTGAACGCCGGCGTTTCCAAGGTGGAAGCCAAGGTGCGCGGCGATGCGGCGGTGACCCCTGCCATGATCAAGTGGGTGCAGACCCGCGTGGACAACATGCGGGAGACCCCCTACCTGATCGGCTATACCTCCAGCGACGCCCGCCGCGACGAACTGTACAAGCTCTGCAAAAAAGCCTTCGGCCACCCGCCGCTGACCTTCTTCAAGCTGGGCGCCGCCGTCAGCGCCAACACCGGCCCCGACGCCATCGCCATCGCCTTTGAGGCAAAACCGCGCAGCCTGCAGGCCTACGAGCCCGAGCTGCCGTAACGCGATCCCCTCAGGGAGAGGCCCCGCCGTCTCTCCCTTCTTTTTATTTATGGCGGGCGCGGTTGCGCCCCGCCGCAAACTCTGCTATAATACAAATACTTTACAGAGGGGGCGTGTTGTATTATGAAAGCTGTTATCACCGTCATCGGCCGGGACACCGTGGGCGTTATCGCCAAGGTCAGCGCGGTCTGCGCCGAGCTCAATATCAACGTCGAGGATGTTTCCCAGTCCATCATGCAGGAGATGTTTTGCATGATCATGCTGGTGAACCTGAGCCGCTGTTCCATCGACCCCGCCGCCGTGCGCGACCGTTTTGCCGCGCTGGGGCAGGAGATGGGCATGCAGGTGACCCTGACCCGTCAGGAAGTTTTTGACGCCATGCACACTATCTGACAGGGGGAACGGGAAACACCATGAGAATCATCAACAGCCACGACATCCTGGAGACCATCGAGATGCTGACCTCGGAGAATCTGGATGTCCGCACCGTCACCATGGGCATCAGCCTGCTGGACTGCATCGACCCCGACGGCAGCAAAGCCTGCGAAAAGATCTACAACAAGATCGTGCGCCTGGCCGGGGACCTGGTGCCTGTAGTGGACGGCATCAGCGCCGAGTACGGCGTGCCCATCGTCAACAAACGCATCAGCGTCACCCCCATTGCCATGCTGCTGGGGGCCGCCCCCGACGCCGACCCGGTGGACTACGCCAAGGCGCTGGACCGGGCCGCCAAAGCCGTGGGGGTCAACTTCATCGGCGGGTTCGGCGCGCTGGTCCACAAGGGCTTTTCCGCCGGCGACCGCCGCCTGATCGAGAGCATCCCCCGCGCCCTGGCCGAGACCGACCTGGTCTGTTCCAGCATCAACGTGGGGTCCACCAAATCCGGCATCAACATGGACGCGGTCGCCATGATGGGCCGGGTCATCCGCGACACCGCCGAGCGCACCCAAGACAACATGTGCATGGGCGACGCCAAGCTGGTGGTGTTCTGCAACGCGCCGGAGGACAACCCCTTTATGGCCGGCGCCTTCCACGGCCCCGGCGAGCCGGACTGCGAGATCCACGTGGGCGTTTCCGGCCCCGGCGCGGTGCGCGCCGCGCTGGCCAAGCTGCCCAAGGACGCCCCCATGGACGAAGTAGCCGAACTGGTCAAGCGCACCGCTTTCAAGATCACGCGGCTGGGCCAGCTGGTGGCCAATCTGGCCAGCGAGCGGCTGGGCGTGCCCGCCGGGATCATCGACCTGTCGCTGGCCCCCACCCCGGCCATCGGCGACAGCGTAGCCAATATCCTGGAGGAGATGGGCCTGGAAAGCTGCGGCTGCTGCGGCACCACCGCCTGCCTGGCCCTGCTGAACGACGCCGTCAAAAAGGGCGGTGTGATGGCCTCCAACCATGTAGGCGGCCTTTCGGGCGCGTTCATCCCGGTATCGGAGGACGACGGCATGATCAAAGCCGCCGAATGCGGCAGCCTGACGCTGGAAAAGCTGGAAGCCATGACGGCTGTCTGCTCGGTGGGCATCGACATGGTGGTCGTCCCCGGCGACACCAGTGCCGAGGTCATCAGCGGCCTGATCGCCGACGAAGCAGCCATCGGTATGGTGAACAGCAAGACCACCGCCGTGCGCGTAATCCCTGCCATCGGCCATGAAGCCGGCGATGTGCTGGACTTCGGCGGCCTGCTGGGCCATGCGCCGATCATGCCCATCAGCCGCTACAGCCCCGCCGTGATGATCCACCGCGGCGGCCGCATCCCGGCCCCCATGCAGGCGCTGAAAAACTGAGTTTGCTGCAAACAAAAGAACCGTCCCCGGTTGGGAACGGTTCTTTTTCGTTGTGGATTTACGCCTGATTCCAAGCCGTGCGGGCGGCGTTGAGGGCGTTGAACAGCCGCGGCACCCCCATGTAGGGCATGGCGTGGACCAGCGCCGCCAGGATGCGGTCACGGGAATTGCCCGCCTTTTCAGCCCCCAGCACATGGGCCTGTACCTGGGGTTCCGCCCCGCCCAGAGCGGCCAGCATCACCACGGTGAGAAGTTCCCGCCGGGCGGCATCCAGGCCGGTACGGGTGGCGAAGTCGCCAAAGCAGAACTCGGTCAGCAGCCGTGGGACCGCTTCGGCATAGACAGGCGGCAAATCAGCATAGCGGTCAGCAATCTCGGTGCCGTAGAGGGGCTTCTGCAAGGCCAGTCCCGCCTCGTAGCGGTCTTCATCGGCCACCGTGCGCTGGGCGGGCAGCGGCAGCGCAATGCCCGCCGCGGTGAAGGCTTCGTTCATGGTGGCAATGGCGTTGAGGGTCTTGGGGAATCCGATAAACGGTGCACACTGATAGATGGCTTCGCGAATCTCCACCGGCGTGCAGCCCACATTCAGCGCCGCTCCCACATGGGATTTGAGCTGGGGCAGCGTCTGGTTGACGGCCAGCACCGTGACGGTGACCAGTTCCCGGTCCTCGTCGCTGAGCTTGCCGGTATAGCAGACTTCCCCAAAGATAAACCGCTGCAAAATCTTCATGAATTCGGGATCGGTGCCTTCGTCCCCTGCGGGGGCAGCACCGAAAAGAATGCCGAATTTTTCCGCGCAGCGCTGGATACGATCTTCCATAAAAGAAACCTCCTGACTTTTGCCTTTGTGTATAGGGTAACACTTAAAGTGCACTTGAAGTCAAGAGGTTTTTCCCGTCAATCCAGAATCCGGCCGTCGGTGGCGATGGTGACCACCTGCCAGGGAATAAACTTTCCGCTGGCCTGCAAAGCCCGCTTGGCGGCATTTTCCAGCCCGCCGCAGCAGGGCACTTCCATCCGCACCACCGTAACTTCCCGGATGTCGTTGCGGCGCAGGATCTCCGTCAGCTTCTCACTGTAGTCCACGCTGTCCAGCTTGGGGCACCCCACCAGGGTGATGTGCCCCCGGATGAACCGCTCGTGGAAAGCCGCATAGGCGTAGGCCGTGCAGTCTGCCGCGATCAGCAGCTTGGCGCCGTCGAAGAAGGATGCTTCCATGGGCACGAGTTTGATCTGCACCGGCCACTGGCGCAGGCGGCTGGGGGCCATGGTGGGCGCGCAGGCGGTTTCCGTGCTGCCCTCCAGCACCTGGGCCCGGCTGCCGGGGCAGCCTGCATGGAGAGTATGGGCCGCACTGCCGGGGCAGCCGCCCGCTGCCGGGGCTTTGTTCTGTTTGGCCGCCAGCACCGCGGCTTCGTCGTAGGGGGCGGCGTCCCGTTCCACAAAGGTGATGGCCCCGGCCGGACAGGCCGGCAGGCAGTCGCCCAGCCCGTCGCAGTATTCCTCACACATCAGCCGCGCCTTGCCGTCCACCATGGCGATGGCGCCCTCGTGACAGGCCGCCGCGCAGGCCCCGCAGCCGTTGCATTTTTGTTCGTCGATCTGGATTATACGTCGTTTCATATCATGCCTCCGGGTTGACTTTCTGCCATCAGTTTACTATAATGGGCGCAGACTGTATGTTGTAAGAACAACAATTCATGGAGGGTCATTATGGAGATCCGCGACTTGCCGCACGTTCCCCTGTTCCGCGGGCTGGCAGAGGAGGAAACCGCCCTCGCCCTGGCCGCGCTGAACGCCCGCCACCTGCCCTTCCGCCGGGGGCGGCAGCTTCTGCAGGCCGGGCAATGCACCGGGCGCTTCGGGTTAGTCCTGGCCGGCCGGGTGCATATCGAGCACCTGGACGTTTGGGGCAGCAAGACCCTGCTGGGTCAGGCCCAGGAGGGGGACCTCTTTGCCGAGACCTACGCCTGCCTGCCCCACGAGCCCATGCTGGTGCAGGTGACTGCCGCCAGCGACGGCGAAGCGCTTTTTCTGGACGGGGCCCTGCTGCTGGCCCCCGGCAGCGAGCCCTGGCGGCAGCAGCTGACGCGGAATCTGTTAGAGATCGCCGCCCGCAAGAACCTGGAACTGGCGCGCCGCAACTTGTACACCGCCCCCAAAACGATCCGCGGGCGGGTGACCGCCTACTTTTCCGCGCTGGCAGTCAAAAGCGGCAGCCTGCGCTTCACGCTCCCCTACGACCGGCAGCAGCTGGCGGATTATCTGGGCGTGGACCGCAGCGCGCTGAGCAGCACCCTGTCGCAGATGCAGCGCGACGGGCTGCTGGTCCTGGGGCGGCGCACCGTGGAGCTGCGCACCCCGCCGGAAACGCTCTGAGCCTTTTCCGGCAGTGCAGGCAGCAAAAGGCGCAGGCAATTCTGCCTGCGCCTTTTGCATGCGGTGTTCCGTGCGTATTATTTGGTGCCGAAGATGCGGTCGCCCGCGTCGCCCAGGCCGGGCACGATGTACCCCTGGTCGTTGAGGCGCTCGTCCAGCGTGCCCACGTAGATGTCCACGTCGGGGTGGGCTTCATGCAGGGCCTTCATGCCTTCCGGCGCGGCGATCAGGCCGATGAACTTGATGTGCTTGGCGCCGCGCTTCTTGATCTGCGTGATGGCGTCGGACGCGCTGCCGCCGGTGGCCAGCATGGGGTCGAGCACCAGCACTTCGCGCTCATCAATGTCGCTGGGCAGTTTGCAGTAATACTCGACGGGTTTCAGCGTTTCCTCATCGCGGTACAGGCCGATGTGTCCCACCTTGGCGGCAGGGATCATGGACAGCATACCGTCCACCATGCCCAGGCCCGCGCGCAGGATGGGGACCAGCGCCAGCTTGCGGCCCGCCAGCACCTTGGTGCGGGCCAGCGCAATGGGCGTTTCGACCTCCACTTCCTCGGTGGGCAGGTCACGGGTAGCCTCGTAGCACAGCAGCATGGCGACCTCGCTCACCAGGTCACGGAATTCTTTCGTGCCGGTGTTGCGGTCCCGCAGCAGGCTGATCTTATGCTGGATGAGGGGATGGTCTACGATCTCGACAACGCTCATGGTACAGTCTCCTTATCAAACAAAGTTTATCGTCAGCCTGTCCGGCAGGCCGTGCAATACATCCGTTACCGCCCCTGCAGGGCCATCATCTTGTCGATGCGGGTCTGGTGGCGGCCGCCCTCAAAGGGCGCGTCCAGAAAAGCGTCCACGATCCGGCAGGCCAGCCCGGCCCCCACCACGCGGCCGCCCAGGCAGAGGGCGTTGGCGTCATTGTGGCGGCGGGTAAACTCGGCGCTGAAAGTGTCGCTGCAGCAGCAGGCGCGGATGCCCTGCATCTTGTTGGCGCACATCGACATGCCCACGCCGGTGCCGCAGCACAGGATGGCCAGGGCGCAGCGCCCCTCCTGCACGGCCTTGCAGCCCGCGGCCGCAAAGTCCGGGTAATCCACGCTGGCGGTGGAATCAGTGCCCAGGTCCTCCCACGCGATGCCGCGTTCCGTCAGATGGGCCTTGATCGCCTCTTTCAGTTCATAGCCGCCGTGGTCGGCTGCCAGTGCGATCGGCTTGTCAAATTGCATGGTTTGGTTCCCCCTGTTGTTTTTCTCGTTCGGCGCGTTCCCGCTCGGCCTGGCTCAGCCGGTGGTATTCCGGCAGCAGGTCCGCAGGCGGCACGCAGCCGCCGCTTTCCCATACGGCTTTGGCCGCCAGCGCCGCCCCCGCCCCGCGCAGCACCTGCAGGGCCGGCGGACAGGCTGCGACGCCCGGCGTCTGCCTGTACCTATTGTAACACAAAGCAGCGCCGTCGCCAACAAAAAACAACGGTTTTTTACAGCGCTGTACAAATTCTTCCAGCGCTTCCACCGGCTGGGCCCGGTCCGGGGTCAGCCGGACATGGCCCTCCAGATCGAAAGCCGCCCAGTACACCTGGCCGCGGCGGGCGTCCTGGGCGCCGACGACCGTGCCCTGCCCCGCCATCCCCCAAGCCAGCGCCGCCATGGTGGACACCGGCGCGCAAGGGATCTGCCGCGGCAGGGCCAGCCCCTTGACCAGCGACAGCCCGATGCGCAGCCCCGTAAAGCTGCCCGGCCCGTTGGTGGCCCCCAGCACGTCCAGGTCGTCCACCGTCAGGCCGCAGGCGCGCAGGGCCGTGTCGATCATCGGCAGCAGGGTCTCGCTGTGGGTCAGGCCGGTGTTGGACTGGATCTCATACAGCAGCGTGTCGTCCCGCAGGACCGCCACCGCCGCCGTCTTGCCGGCGGTATCGACTGCCAGTAAATTCATAGCATCACCTGTACATTACGTATTATTTTGCAGAATATATTTAATTTGTACTATCCGATCGTGATTTTCCGGGTGTTGTCGTCCACTCTTTGGATGTCGATGTGGATGGGATGCTCCTGCTCCAGCAAGTCGGCGCAGTTTTCGCTCCACTCGCAGGCCACCACGGCCCCCATATCCAGGTAGTCGTAGAACCCCGCCGCGGCCAGATCGCTCTCGCCATGGATGCGGTACAGGTCAAAATGCGCCAGCGGGCGCGGGCCGCGGTAGTAGTTGACGATGGCAAAGGTAGGGCTGCTGGCCGGGTCGGTACAGCCCAGCCCTTCGGCCAGACCCTGGCAGAACGCCGTTTTCCCCGCGCCGAGACCGCCGGTAAAGGCGATCAGCGCCCCGGCAGGCAGCGTCCGGGCGAAAGTACGGCCCAGGGCCACCGTTTCTTCCCGGGAATGTGTGGTATACTCCTGCATGGCGTCATACTCCTTGCTGTAGAATCGTATTCATTATAGTACACAACGCAGGATTTGTAAAATTTAATTCGCAGGCGTGGTCAAACGCACCTGCATGCGCTATAATAAGGGAAATAGCCGCAGGCCGCCCTGCCGGGAAAGGAGTTTTTTATGTACCCGTTGATCCGCCGTTATCTGCGCCGCGTGGATGTGCTGTACCTGGCCCTGTGCCTGCTGTGTTCAGCGCTCAGCGTGGTGGCGCTGGTCTCCCTGGGGTACAACCAGCTCGGCTCCAACAACAAGGCCTCGGTGCAGGTCATCGCCAGCCTGCTGGGCTTTCTGCTGGCGGTCATCTTCTCCACGGTGGATTACCGGGCACTGGCCCGGGCCTGGCCGCTGCACGCCACCCTTTCCTGGGGGCTGGTGCTGCCCACGCTGTTTTTCCACAACGTGCGGGCCGGGGTGCTGACCATCGGCTACGACGCGGGCGGCACCTCCAACTACAGCTGGTACCGGGTGGGCGGCATGACCTTCCAGCCTGCCGAACTGGCCAAGATCAGTTTTATCCTGACACTGGCGCTGCACCTGAGCCAGCTGCGCGGGCAGGTCAACCGCCCCAAAAGCCTGCTGCCGCTTTTGCTGCACATCCTCCTGCCGCCGTTCCTGATCCATCTGCAGGGGGACGACGGCACCGCGCTGGTATTTTTGGGCATCGGGCTCATCATGCTGTATGCGGGCGGGCTGTCCCACTGGCTGGTGGGCGGCGCGCTGCTGGGCTGCGTGGCGGGCGGCGGCGCGCTGCTGGTGCTGAAGCCGGACCTGCTCAAAGGCTACCAGTTCCAGCGGATCATGGCCATCCTGACGCCGGAGGACCCGGCTTTGGCCGACATCACCTACCAGCAGAACAAAGGCTCCATGGCCATCGGCACCGGCGGGCTGACCGGGCAGGGGCTGTTCAGCGGCGACCACATTTTTGTGCCCAATGCCTGGAACGACTTTATTTTTGCCTACCTCGCCAACGTGATGGGCTTCGTAGGGGCCGCGCTGGCCCTGCTGCTGTTGTTCTGGCTCTGCCTGCGCACGCTGCGCACCGCCATGCAGAGCGCCGATGCGTTGGGCCGGCTGATCTGCGTGGGGATCTTTGCCGCGTTGTTCGTACAGTGTGTGATCAACCTGGGCATGAACCTGCAGGTGCTGCCGGTGATCGGCGTAACGCTGCCGTTTTTCTCCGCCGGCGGCTCCAGCGTTGTGATGATGTACCTCTGTGTGGGGCTGGTATTGAGCGTGGGCATGCACGCCCGCGCCAGCCGCCTGCAGGCCCGGCCCATCCTGTAGCCCTATGTACGGCGGGCCGCTGCCCGCCCGGATTCACTGGGCCTGCGGCTCCGGCCCGGGGTCCCCGTCCATAAAAAGGCTGGGGATCAGGCAGAGGGCGGCCACGCCCACCACGATAAAAACCGTGCGGGCCAGCCAGTTGAGGCTGCCGCCCAGCAGCCAGCCGACGGCGTTGAAGCCCCATATGCCGTAGATCCCCCAGTTCAGGCCGCCCACAATGGCGAGCAGCAGCAACAGTTTTCTGAATACAGACATAAAAATCCCTCCCTGTGGTCAGTATTCCGCCGCAGGGAGGGATTTATGCACCGCAGCGCAAAAGGCTTCTTGCGCTGCCGCGTGGGTCAGCCGGTGTGCACCGCCTTGGGGTAAACGGCCTGCATCCGCGCGTCGTCATAGTGTTCGTCCAGGTAAACCGCCACCTCATTCCGGGGCGGGATGCCTTCCAGCCGCTGGTTGTAGCGTACCAGCGCCATGGAACTGACGGCCATATCCGCCACCATAAACAGGCACAGGCACCAGGTGAGCACCTTGCCGAAGGTGCGCGGGATGCGCTCGATCATGCGTGAAAGCGGCGGGTAGAACACCTTGAACCAGGCCACGGCGGCAAAGCCCCAGAAGAAGCAGTACAGCAGGTTGATGCGGCCGCCCAGATTGAAGGGGATGGCGCTGTAGCCCCAGAACACTGCGCCGAACACCACTTCGGTAAAGACGCTGCACAGATACTCATACGCGCCGCCCAGCAGCGTGCCCGTAACGAACAGCCAGCTGGCGGATTTGTCTTTATACCGATAGAGCAGCAGCGTGACCAGCGCGATGGCCAGCCCCCACACGATGGAGAACGGCCCCCAGACCAGGCTGGAACGGCTCATCCAGTAGCCCGCCGTGATGCGGCAGAAGATCGTTTCGACCACATCGCCCAGGAACGCGCCGATGATGAACAGCAGCACGATCTTGTAAGGGCTGCATCCCGCCGCAAAGACAGTCGCCCTGGCCTTTTTCTCCCGTTCAAAGGTGACCGCCGGGTGCGCCTTGGTCATGCGGCGCTCCACCCGCCCCAGGATCCACAATCCGGCGCGCAGGGTCAGGTTGGCCAGACGGTTTTCCACCGCCTCGGCCGGAGGCCAGCGGTACCGCAGGCCCAGCATCGTCAGGAAGGTCCCCACCGCATCAATGGCAAAGACAACGATGCCCGCCCACAGGACGGCTGCCCGCACCCCGCCCGGGATCAGGTCGAAGAGGAACAGCAGCAGCGGGTTGCCCCATTTGACCATAAACACACTGAGCAGGCCCCACAGCACCGAGGCGCCCAGGCAGATATAGCCGTCCAGGTTGAATTTGCGGTCGCTGTAATCCCACCAGCGGGTGTGACTGACCCGTTCCAGAATATGCCCGGCGATCCATTCCAGCACGGTGGCATAAACGGCGCCCAGCCCGAGCAGGAAAAACCAACTCTGCTGCAGGTCGCCCAGGGCAAAACTGATGATGAGCCCGCCGATACCGTACAGGATGCACAGCGGCCCGTTGAGCACGCCGCAGTCCTGATAACGGCGCTTGCGCACCGCGTTGGTCAGCACCTCGCCCAGCCATCCCAAAAAGGAGTAGGCAAAGAACAGATAGGTAAGCTGATAAAATCCCATAAAAAACTCCTACTTGTACGGCCCGCCGGGTACCGGCGGGCGGAAAGGCCCCGGCTGCCCGCAGCGGAATGCGGCAGCCGCTTTTTCTTTGGTTACTGCGCCGGAGCCTCTGCCTCACAGGTCAGACGGCGGCCCGGCATTTCCGCGCTCACATAGCGGGTGCGGCGGCTCATCTGGTTGTCCAGCGTCTGCCCGGAGGCAAAACGCCGCAGGTTGTGGGCAAAGATCCCCACGATGTTTTCCAGCGTCCGGGGCAGGCTGAACCGCCCCGAGATATGGGGCGTGATGAGCACGGTATCCAGCCGCCACAGCGGGTGTTCCGGCGGCAGCGGTTCAGGATCGGTCACGTCCAGCGCCGCCCCGTACAGGGCGCCGCTCTCAATGGCGGCGGCCAGCGCGTCGGAATCCACCGCCGTGCCCCGGCCCACATTGATCAGGATCGCCCCCGGCTTGCAGCGGGCCAGACGGGCCGCATCAAACAGGCGGGCCGTTTCCGGCGTGCCCGGCAGGCTGAGCGCGACCACATCCGCGCCGGGCAATTCCGCATCCAGTTCCTCCGCCCCCACAACGCGCAGGCAGTAGTCCGGCGCGGGGGCCGCATGGCGCCGCACCCCCACCACCTCCGCTCCCAGGGCGTGGGCCCGGCGGGCAAAGCTGGCGCCGATATCCCCCATCCCCACGCAGAGCACCCGGGAACCGGCGACCGACCGCACCGGCCGCTCGATGGCCTGCCAGCACTGCCTGCGCTGGCGGTCCCGGTAAAGCTGCAGGTCCTTGGCCAGCGCCAGCCACATGCCCAGCATCCATTCGCTGATGGCCAGCCCGTAGGCCCCCGTGGCGTTGGTCACCAGGCAGTCCGGCGGCAGCACACCGGGTTCCAGATACGGGTCCGGCCCGGCGAAATTGGACTGGAACCATGCCAGGCGCCGGTTCTGCCGGATCAGTTCCACCGGCACGTTGCCCAGGATCGCATCCGCCCAGAGCACTTCTTCCAGCGTGGCCGTCTCCTCCGTGGTAAAGCGGCAGGCAAAGCCGGGCGCCGCCTGCCGGATGCGTTCCCGCTGCCCCGCAGAGAGCGGCAGCGCCACCAGGATGTGCTTTTCCGTCATATCGGTCCCCCCTCCGGCGGCTTTTCTGCACCGCGCGCCTGCTTGCTGAACACGCAGCCGCAGTAATCCTGCCGGTACAGCCCGTACTCGGCGCTGAGCTGCAAGCTGCGCTTGTAACCGTCCTTTTTGCGGAACTCGCTGGGCAGGAAGCGCACGCCGTAACGCGCGCCCAGTTCCGCCCCCAGCGTGTTGATGCGCACCGGGTCCTTCATGGGGGAGATGGACAGCGTGGTGCAGTACCACTCGAACCCCTGTTCCGCCGCATAGCGGGCCGCCTGTTCCAGCCGCAGACGGTAGCAGGCGGTGCAGCGCGCGCCTTTTTCCGGCTCCTGTTCCAGCCCCCGGACGGCGTCGTAAAATTCCTGCGGGTCATAGGGCAGCTCCACCACCGGGAAGCGGTACCCCGCCTGCTGCACGAACCGCTCCAGTTCCGCCTCCCTCCGGCGGTACTCCGCCGGGGGATAGATATTGGGGTTGTAGTACAGCACCGTCAGGTCGAAATGCGCGGCCAGCCGTTCCAGCGTGGCGCTGGAGCAGGGCGCGCAGCAGGCGTGCAGCAGCAGCCGGGGACGCCGGCCCCCGGCCTCCAGTTCCGCCAGGACCTTTTCCATGGCAAGCTGATAGTTCACACGGTTCGGCACGGCCGGATCGCCCCTTTCCTGTCTTCTGACCGCCCCGCAGCCACCGCTGCAGACGATGTTACCATGATAGCATATACGGCGCATTTTTGCATTACATTCCAGAAAATTTCCCGCCGTTTTTTGCAGGAACCCGCCGGGATCTGTTTGGCGGCCGTTTATAGTTTATTTGGATTTCTTTCGCAATTTATTGAAATTTCTTTCACCTCTTTGTCACAAACAGCCGGTATACTGTAAGTGTCCTCAGGAAGGGAGCAGGGACCCGGAATGAGGGCAGGGACCCCAAGTTTTTTCATCCATACTCCTCTTTTCTTTTGACACCAGAGCGGTGCAGACCAAGGTCTGTGCCGCTTTGGTGTTTTATGCGCTCTTCCGGGCAATTTTTCCGCCTGCATGCTCTTGCCAAACAGCACAAAAAAATGTAGAATAAAGTGATATGGTATCGGTGGGAGTGGGCCGTTTTGCCTGCCGCCCACGCAGAATGCAGCGAACGCGCGATACCCTGTCCCGCAATTTCCCGTTTTCCCCAGGAGGTTACATCTATATGAGAGTTGGTTTGGACATCGGTTCCACCACCATTAAATGCGTTGTGCTGGACGACGTCGGGAAGATCCTGTTTTTCACCTATGAGCGTCATTTCAGCCACATCCTTGAGAAAGGCAAGGCCCTGCTGGAAAAAGTGGCGGCTGATTACCTGCCGGACGGCCGTGCCCGTCTGGCCATCTCCGGCTCCGCCGGCATGGGCCTGGCCGACAGCTGCAAGGTCCCCTTCGTGCAGGAAGTGTTCGCCACCCGCGTGGCGGCCAACCGGCTGGTGCCCGGCACCGACTGCATCATCGAACTGGGCGGCGAGGACGCCAAGATCCTCTTCCTGACCGGCGGCACCGAGGTGCGCATGAACGGCAGCTGTGCCGGCGGCACCGGCGCGTTCATCGACCAGATGGCCACCCTTTTGAAGATGGGCGCCGACGAGATGGACGCCGCCGCCCAGACCGCCACCCGCACCTACACCATCGCGTCCCGCTGCGGCGTGTTTGCCAAGAGCGATATCCAGCCGCTGATCAACCAGGGCGCCCAGGCCGGGGACATCGCCGCCTCGATCTACCAGGCGGTGGTCAACCAGACCATCGCCGGGCTGGCCCAGGGCCGCCCCATCAAGGGCAACATCGTCTACCTGGGCGGGCCGCTGACCTTCAGCAAGACGCTGCGCCAGAGTTTTGACAAGACGCTGGGCGTGCAGGGCCTCTGCCCCGAGAACAGCCTGCTCTACGTCGCCATGGGCGCGGCTTTCTACGCCGACGAGGAGTGCGACTTGCACGAGGTGGCCCGCCGTCTGGATGACTACAGCGCCACCGCCACCTACGTGAGCCTGCCGCCGCTGTTCGCCGACCAGGACGAGTACGAGGCCTTCCACGCCCGGCACCTGAAAGCCACGGTGCCCTGCCTGCCCTTCAGCGCCCAGTGCGGGCCGGTGCACATCGGCATCGACTCGGGCTCCACCACCATCAAGCTGGTGGTCATCGACCAGAATGCCAACATCCTCTTCGAGAGTTACCGCCCCAATCTGGGCAACCCCATCCCGCTGGTGCGGGAGACGCTGCTCAAACTGTATAAGGACCACCCCGGCCTGCAGATCGCCAGCGTGACCACCACCGGCTACGGCGAGGAACTGGTGAAGAACGCTTTCCACTGCGACCGCGGCCTGGTGGAAACGGTGGCCCACTTTACCGCCGCCAAGCATTTTCTGCCCGACGTGGATTTCATCATCGACATCGGCGGCCAGGACATGAAGTGCTTCAAAATCGAGGATGGGGCCATCAGCAACATCTTCCTGAACGAGGCCTGCTCCTCCGGCTGCGGCAGCTTCCTGCAGACCTTCGCCCAGGCGCTGGGCTACGATGTGAAGGAGTTTGCGGCCCTGGGGCTTTTTGCCGACCGGCCCGTGGACCTGGGCAGCCGCTGCACGGTATTCATGAACTCCTCGGTCAAACAGGCCCAGAAGGACGGCGCTTCCATCGAGAACATCAGCGCCGGGCTTTCCATCTCGGTGGTCAAGAACGCGCTGTACAAGGTCATCCGCGCTTCCAGCCCCGAAGAACTGGGCCGCAACATCGTGGTCCAGGGCGGCACCTTCTACAACGAAGCGGTGCTGCGCGCCTTTGAGAAGGAGATGGGCGTCAACGTCATCCGCCCCGACATTGCCGGCCTGATGGGCGCCTACGGCGCGGCGCTCCACGGGCTGAGCCACGCGGGCAAGGACGCCCGCAGCACCGTGCTCACCGAAGCGGAACTGGAGGCCTTCAGCCAGAAGGTCAACACCGTACAGTGCCAGGGATGCGGCAACCACTGCCAGCTGACCGTCAATATCTTTGCCGACGGCAAGCGCTTTATCTCGGGCAACCGCTGCGACAAGCCGGTGACCGGCAAGGCCGCCAACGAGGACCTGGATCTCTACGCCTACAAGCTGCAGCTGCTGGAAGGCTACCGCAGCGCCCCCGCGCCGGAACATCCCCGGGCGCGCATCGGCATCCCGCTGTGCCTGAACATGTATGAGCTGCTGCCGTTCTGGCATACGCTGTTTACCAGGCTGGGCTTTGCGGTGGTGGTGAGCCCCTTCTCCAACCGCAAGCTCTACCAGGCCGGGCAGGCCACCATCCCCAGCGACACCGCCTGCTTCCCGGCCAAGCTGAGCCACGGGCACATCCACTGGCTGGCTGAGCAGGGCGTGGACGCCGTGTTCTACCCCTGCATGAGCTACAACCTGGACGAACACCTGGGCGACAACCACTACAACTGCCCGGTGGTGGCCTACTACCCCGAAGTGCTGGCCGGGAACTGCCCCGAACTGGAGGGCATCCCCCTGCTGTACGACTACTTCAACCTGGAGCGCCGCAAGGATTTCTGCAAACATTTCTACGCGTCGCTGTCCAGGACCTTCCCCGGCCTTGACAAAAAGGCCGTGTGCGAGGCCATCGACGCCGCCTACGAGGAATACGGCCGCCACATGCAGCAGGTGCGCGACAAGGGCGCCCAGATCATCGCGGAAGCCCGCCGGGAGGGCAAACACATCATCGTGCTGGCCGGACGGCCCTACCACGTGGACCCCGAGGTCAACCACGGCATCGACCAGCTCATCGTCCGCCAGGGCGCGGCCGTCGTGACCGAGGACGCGGTAAGCTGCTACGAGGAAAAATTCGGCACCTCGGTGCTGAACCAGTGGACCTACCACAGCCGCCTGTACGCCGCCGCCAAATACTGCACCACCCAGCCCGACATGGACCTGGTGCAGCTGGTGTCTTTCGGCTGCGGGCTGGACGCCATCACCACCGACGAAACGCGGGAGATCCTGCAGGCCGGCGGCAAACTGTACACCCAGCTGAAGATCGACGAGATCACCAACCTGGGCGCGGTGAACATCCGCCTGCGCAGCCTGTTCGCGGCGCTGCAGGAGCGCCGCGAGGCCGCCGGTCTGGCCTGATCCGCCCCCTTTACAAGAGGCAAAGATTTATGGAATACATGACCCCCAACTTTACCAAAGAGATGGTAAAGACCCACAAGATCCTGATCCCCAACATGGCGGTGACCCAGTTCCGTCTGATGCAGGCGGCGCTGGCCAGCGAGGGCTACCAGACCGAGGTGCTGGGCAACTGCGGCAGCGAGGTGGCGCAGCTGGGCCTGAAATATGTCCACAACGACACCTGCTACCCCGCCCTGCTGGTCATCGGCCAGTTTCTGGACGCGCTGAACAGCGGCAAGTACGACCTGGAACACACGGCGCTGCTCATCACCCAGACCGGCGGCGGTTGCCGCGCCTCCAACTACATCAAGCTGCTGCGCAAGGCGCTGGTCAAGGCCGGGTACGGCAACATCCCGGTAGCGTCGCTGAACTTTTCCGGCCTGGAAAAAGGCAGCGGCCTGCCGCTGACCCTGCCGCTGCTGCGCAAGGTCATCGCCGCCATCTTCTACGGCGACATGCTGGTGGCCCTGCGCAGCCAGACCCACCCTTATGAAAACCACAAGGGCGACGCCGACGCCATGACCGAAAAGTGGATCGCCCGCATCCAGGAATGGCTCCGCAGCGACCGCAACTACTCGGCCCGCGACATGAAAAAGCGCTTCCCGGAGATCGCCGCCGACTATGCGGCGATCCCCGTGACCCGCGTCCCCAAGGTCAAGGTCGGCGTGGTGGGCGAGATCTACGTCAAATACTCCCCCTTGGGCAACAACGACCTGGAAAAGTTCCTGGAAAGCCAGGACTGCGAGGTGAACCTGCCGGGTCTGATGGGCTTTGTGGAATACTGCGTGGCCAACCAGCGCATCGACGTGGACCTGTACGGCGGCAGCAAACTGCTGGCGGGCGGGGCCGACGCTTTCCTGGGCTGGCTGGACTCCATCGGCGTGGCCAGCTACGACGCCATGCGGCAGTACGGTTTCTATGCGCCGGGTTCCTTCCGGGAACTGATGAAAAAGCCCGAGGGCATCATCTCCCTGGGCGCCAAGATGGGCGAAGGCTGGCTGCTCACCGCCGAGATGCTGGAACTGGTGGAGGGCGGCTACGGCAACATCGTCTGCGCCCAGCCCTTCGGCTGCCTGCCCAACCACATCGTGGGCAAGGGCATGATCAACAAGATCCGCGCCCTGCACCCCGAGGCCAACATCACGCCGGTGGACTACGACCCCAGCGCCACCCGCGTCAACCAGGAGAACCGCATCAAGCTGATGCTGGCGGTCGCCCGGGAACGGCTGGACCAGCCCGCCGCGGCCCCCGCCCCGCTGACCGCCGAAGAACTGGCGGGCGGCGCACCCCAGCTGCAGACCACGGTGCAGTAACACGCAAAAAGGCCCCGCCTGCCGGAAACAGACCGGCAGGCGGGGCCTTTTCGGGTTTATTTCAGGTGGCGGAGGTCGCCGCTTTCCCGGAAGTCCTCGTAATCCAGCGAGAGCGCGGGGTTGTAGTAAGGGTCGTGCAGGACGTTCTCTTTGCCGTGGACGGCGTAAAGCCGGTCGTGCTCGGCGGCGAACCGCGCCTGCTTGGCGGGGTCCTTCTCATCCGAGCCGCGGGACTTGCTCTCATGGTGGTACAGTTCCGCATAGGGAGTCCAGACGATGCGCCAGTCCGCGTCCCGCACCCGCAGGCAGAAGTCCACGTCGTTGTAGGCCACGGTGAGTTTCTCATCCAGCCCGTGCACCGCGTCGAACACCGACGTGCGCACCAGCAGGCAGGCCGCCGTCACGGCGGAAAAATCCTGCACGGTGGCCAGACGGAACATGTACCCGCTGCCGCCGCGCTTGTGGTACTTGTGGCTGTGGCCTGCGTAGCCGCCCAGCCCCGTGATGATGCCCGCGTGCTGGATGGTGTCGTCGGGGTAGTAGAGCATGGCCCCGCAGATGCCCACGCCGGGCTGGCTGCACTCCCCCACCATCTGGCTCAGCCAGTCGCCGTTGATGACCTCCACATCGTTGTTCAGCAGCAGCAGATAGCTGCCGTTCGCGTATTTGCGGCCGAAGTTGTTGATGCGGCTGAAATTGAACCCGCCGGTGTAGCCCACCACCCGGGCCCGCTCATAGCGCTGGGGGATCTTTTTGTAATAATCCACCGTGGCGGGGTCGGTGGAGTTGTTTTCGATGACGATGACCTCGAAGTTTTCGTAGGTGGTTTTGGCGTACAGGCTGTGCAGGCAGGTCTCCAGGTCATCGGTGTGGTCCTTGTTGGGGATCAGGATGGAGACCAGCGGCTGGGGGTCCGGCAGGTCCCACGCCACATGGCAGGTGCCGGGGAACCTGCCCGGCTCCACCGTGCCATGGCGGCCGGTAGCGGCCAGATGGTCGGCCACCGCCTTGCGGGCGGCGGCCTCCACATAAGGTTTGGCGGCGGTGCCGCCGCTGGTGGACGCCGCGTGCACCCGCCAGTAGTAGAGCACCTGGGGGATGTGCAGCGGTTTGGCCGCCGGGTCCCGCCGCTGCATCTCGTCGATGAGCCGCAGGAACAGGTCGTGGTCCTGCGCTCCGTCGCAGGCGGGGCGCTCGCCGCCCACCGCTTCATACAGGCTGCGGCGGAACACCGCCAGGTGGCAGATGTAGTTGACGGCCATCAGGTATTCCGGCGCATAGTCCGGCTTGAAATGCCCCACCCGGGGTCGCCGGGGGGTCTTTTCAAAGAGGGCTTCGTCGCTGTAGGCAAAGTCCGCCCCGGTTTCGGCCAGGGCTTTGCTCATGCAGAACACCGCGTGGGGGGCCAGCATATCGTCGTGGTCGGCCAGGGCCAGATAGTCCCCGCCGGCCAGGGCGGCGGCCGCGTTGGTGTTGGCCGCGATGCCGCCGTTCTCGATCTTGCGGTAGAGGATACGGCTGTCCTGCGCGGCCCGCTCCTGCGCCAGACGGCCCGGTTCGGCGTGGGCTTCGTCGCTGGCATCCGCCAGCACCAGCTGCCAGTTGGGGGCCGTCTGGGCCTGCACACTGTCGAGAAACTGGGTCAGGAACCGGGGCGGCGTGTTGTACAGCGGCGTCAGGATGCTGATGGTGGGCCAGTTTGCGGCGCTCTGCGCCGCCTCGGCCCGCTGGGCTTCCAGCGTCTTTTTGGCGGGCAGATACCGCGCCCGCTTGCCGAAGAACCGCCGCTTGAAGAACCCCGCGGCCCGGGCGGCCATCACGCCCAGGCCCTGCTCTTTCGTGAGGGTGCGGGCGTAGCCGAACAGTTCTTTGATCCGTTTGGTTTCCTGGCTCATGGCATCAGCCGTGCAGGCCGTTGGCCTGCCGCTCCATATTTTCGATGATGATGGTGTGGATATCTCCCTGAGTGGCGGCGTATTCCAGCACCTTCCAGGGCGTGTCGGTGTGGTAGTGGACCTTGATCAGGTCCTCGTCCCCCACCACCAGCAGGCAGTCGCCCTCGGCGCAGTTCAGGATGCCGTCGTGGATCGCGTCTTCGTCCAGGTCGTGCCCCTCGATCAGCAGCTGGGTATCAAAACGGTTCTTCATGGGCAAGCCCTCCTTATTTCAGGCCAAAATTTTCAAACAGATTGTTGAAATGGGGGTTGTAGTAGGGGTCGTAGTTGTCGATATACCGCTTGTATTTGGCGTAGAAATTGGCCTTTTCCCGCTCGTAGCGGCGGGCGTTTTCCGACAGGGTGTCCAGCCCGCGGCTCTTGCTCTCGTAGTGGTAGGCCTCGGCCCGCGGGGTGTAGACGTTGAGCAGGCCCTGCTGCCACAGTTTGAGGCAGTAGTCCACATCGTTGTAGGCCACGGCGAAGTTCGCCTCGTCCAGACCGCCCGCCGCTTTATAAAGCGATGCTTTGGTCATCAGGCAGGCGCCGGTGACGGCCATATAGTTCTGGGTGGTGACCAGGCGGTACATATCGCCCACCGCCGTGCGGGGGTAGCTTTTGTGGCTGTGCCCCGCCGAACCGTTGATGCCCATGAGCACGCCCGCGTGCTGGATGGTATCGTCGGGATAGTAGAGTTTGGCCCCCACCGCGCCCACGTCGGGGCGCTGGCTGTAGCTGAGCAGTTCCCGCAAAAAGTCCGGGGAGAGGATCTCGATGTCGTTATTGAGCAGCAGCAGATGCTCCCCCGCGGCGAACCGCGCGCCGAAGTTGTTGATGGCCGAAAAGTTGAACGCCCCCTCGTACCGCACCACCCGGCAGCGGGCGAACCGATCGGGCAGGGTCTGGTAGTAGGCTTCGGTGGCGGGGTCGGTGGAGTTGTTCTCGATGACCAGCACCTCGAAGTTTTCGTACCCGGCGTTTTGGTACAGGCTGGTCAGGCAGCGGTCCAGGTCGCCGGTGTGGTCCTTGTTGGGGATCAGCACGCTGACGAGCGGGCGGCCCGTCAGTTCGTACCGCACCTGGAAGGCGCCGGGGGCATCGGGCACGGCCATGGCGCGGCCCGGCAGGCCCAGGCGGGCCAGCTGGGCGTCGATGGCTTTTTCCCCCGCCGCCACGGCATAGGGTTTGGCCTCCATGCCCGCGGCGGTGGACCCGGCGTGGCCCCGCCAGATATAGAGCACCTGTTTGATGTGCTCGATCTTCTGCGCCTTTTCGGTCAGCCGCAGGAACAGGTCGTGGTCCTGCGCGCCGTCATATTCGCTGGACTCATAGGCGCCCGCCCGGTCCAGCAGGGCGCGGCTGAACACCGCCAGATGGGTGATGAAGTTGACGCCCCGCAGATAGTCGGGGGCAAAATCCGGCTTGAAGTGGTAGCCGCCCAGCTTTTTCAGGTCGGCGGAGAGCACGATCTCGTCGCTGTAGACAAAATCCGCGCCGCTTTTTTGGATAACCTGCACACACTCGAAAAGCGCGTTGGGATAAAGCACGTCGTCGTGGTCCAGCAGGGCCAGATAGTCCCCGCTGGCGGCGGCGAACCCTTCCGTGGTATTGGCGGCGATGCCGCCGTTTTCGATCTTACGGCAGAGGATGCGGCTGTCCCGGGCGGCATACTGCCGCGCCCGGCGGGAAACTTCCCCGTGGGCTTCGTCGCTGGCGTCCACCAGCACCAGCTGCCAGTTGGCATAGGTCTGGCGGCGCACGCTCTGCACCATCTGCTTGAAGAAGGGCAGCGGCGTATTGTACACCGGCACCACCACGCTGATGCAGGGTCCCTGCAGGGCTGCCGCCCGCTGGGCTTTCAGGGTGCGGCGCAGCGGCAGGTCGGCGCGGTGGCGCCAGTCGTCGTGGTGGAAGGCCAGCCCCACGCGGAAGGTCACATCCCGCCAGAGCTGCTCGGCCCCCTGCTCCCGCAGGGTCGCCGCCGAACGGCGGGCCAGGTCCCGCAGGTGCGCGGGGTCCAGCAGGCGGCGGGCCATGCCGCCCACGCTGTCCTGTACAGCCAGGTCCGCCGGACGTTCGTTGTTGGGTTGCTGCTTCATTCTGACCTCATTCCTCGATCCGCTTGGCGGGCATTGCGTCCTTCTTCTCGAACTTCCGGTATTCGCCCGTGATCTCCGCCACCGGGCCGTTGCGGCGCAGGTGGCCGTGGTCCAGCCAGGCCACCTTGTTGCACATGCGCTCGATCTGGTCGATGGAGTGGCTGACCAGGATCACCGTGGTGCCGCCGCTCATCAGCTCGGCCATGCGGCGCTCGCACTTTTCCTGGAACAGAAAATCGCCCACCGACAGGATCTCGTCCGCGATGAGGATGTCCGGCTTGGTGATGGTAGCCACGGCGAAGGCCAGCCGCGCCACCATGCCGGAGGAGTAGTTTTTCAGCGGCACGTCGAGGAAATCCCGCAGTTCGCTGAATTCCACGATGTCCTCGAATTTGGAGTCGATGTACTTGGGGGTATAGCCCAGCACCGTGCCGTTGAGGTAGATATTCTCCCGGGCGGTCAGGTCCATATCGAAGCCCGCGCCCAGTTCGATCAGCGGGGCGATGGTGCCCCGCACCGTCACCTTGCCGGAGGAGGGCTTGTACACGCCGGAGATGATCTTGAGCAGCGTGGATTTTCCGCTGCCGTTGAGCCCGATCAGGCCGTAGAAATCGCCGGGCATGATGTCAAAACTCACATCGTCCAGGGCGAAAAACTCGTCAAAATGCACGCCGCCGTGCATCAGGGCCACAAAGTATTCCTTGAGGCTTTCGTGCTTTTCCTTGGCGAGGTTGAAGCGCATCGAAACATGGTCGATGGAGATGATCGGCTGTTTTTCTGCCATACCAGCGCCCCCCTTACATGTACAGGACGAACTTGTCCTGGTTTTTCTTGAACACAAAGACGCCCAGGCCCATGCTCACGGCCGCGCAGAGGAAGCAGACCACCATCATGGTGGCGTCCAGGCCCTCCCCCCAGAGCACGCAGCGGCGGAAGGCCGTGATGAACCAGTACATGGGGTTGATGTGGATGAGCCGCTGCATGATGCCCGAAAGGGTCTCGGGGTCATAGAAGATGGCGCTGGCGTAGACCAGCAGCGTGCAGAACACTTCCCAGATATGCATGATATCCCGCACAAACACGTAGAGCGCCGACAGCAGCAGCCCGATGCCCAGGTTGAAGAAGAACAGCATCACCAGCGGGTAAATGGCCATCCAGGCGGTCGCCCAGGTCACCGGCGTCCAGGTGATGAGAAAGACGATGACCAGCGCGATGAAGCTGAACGCGCAGTTCACCAGCGCGAAGCAGCACTTCTCCATGGGGAAGATATACTTGGGGATGTAGACCTTGCGCAGCAGAGGGGCGTTTTTGAGCACGCTCTCCATGGCCATGGTGGTGGATTCCCGGAAGAAGTTGAACAGCAGCTGGCCGATGATGAGGAAGCCCGCAAAGTTGGGGATGCCCTCCCCCCGCAGGCCCTTCATGATGGAATCGAACACCAGGAACATGACCAGGCAGGTCAGCAGCGGGTTGAGTACGCTCCAGGCCACGCCCAGCACGCTGCGGCGGTATTTGAGCTTGAAATCACGGGTGATGAGGTTTTGCAGCAGGTAGCGGTACTTCCAGAAGCTGGCAAAACTGTTTTTTAGACTTTGCACGGCGACTCCTTAGTACTTCTCGAAAAATTCAAATTTCTGTTCCGCAAAGGGGGTGTGTTCCTTGTCCTTGGCGCTGGTCTTGTGGGGGCAGCCGCAGTCCGGCCACTGCACACGGACGGTGGGATCGTCGAAAGGAATGCCGCCTTCGGAGGTGGGGTCGTACACGTCGGTGCATTTATAGGTGAACTCTGCCGCGTCGGAGAGCACCAGGAACCCGTGGGCGAACCCTTCGGGGATGTAGAGCATCTTCTTGTTCTCCGCCGAGAGGGTCACCCCCACCCATTTGCCGAAGGTGGCGCTGCGGGGGCGGCAGTCCACCGCCACGTCGAATACCTCGCCCAGCGTCACCCGCACCAGCTTGCCCTGGGTATGGTTTTTCTGGAAGTGCAGGCCCCGCAGCACCCCCCTGGTGGAGCGGCTCTGGTTGTCCTGCACGAAAGGCTTGTCGATGCCCGCCGCCGCGAACTCGTCGATCTGATAGGTCTCCATAAAATAGCCGCGGTCATCACCAAAGACCGTCGGCTCAATGATCTGTACTTCGGGGATCTCCGTCCTGATAAAATTGAACTTGCCCATACTGGTCTGACTCCTTTACTTCCTACACATCGGGGGGCCGCTTTACGGCCTTTTTCTACATAATGATACAGGGTATATTATACCCTATTTTCCCGGAAGGGGCAAGATGGAAAGGCGGATTCGCCTCTTTTTGTGCAGCGTGTCAAAGAATTGCCCCCGCCCGGGCCGGGAGCCCGCCGGGGCGTCTGTGATATTTTGTTTTTCCCCTTGCCAGCTGCAGCAGCCTATGGTATGATAGCGCGTGATAGCGAAGGGAGGCGGCTGCCATGACAAAGGCGGAAGCGCGGCAGCAGGCCCGCGCGCTGCGCGCGGAACTGGATATGCGGCAGGCAGGCCGCGCGATGGCTGCGGCGCTGTTTTGCCTGCCGGACTGGCAGCAGGCGCGCACCGTGCTGGCCTTCGCCGCCCTGCCCGACGAACCGGACACCGCCCCCCTGCTGCGGCGCGCTCTGGCCGAGGGCAAACGTCTGCTGCTGCCCCGGGTGGCCGGCCCCGGCCGGATGGAGTGGGTGGAGATCACCGCCCTGCCCCAGCTGCGGCCGGGCAGCTATCATATCCCGGAACCGCCCGCCGAACTTCCGGCTGTCGGGCCGGAAGCCTTTGCCGCGCCGCTGGCTCTGATCCCCTGTCTGGCTGTGAGCCGGGCAGGCGTGCGCCTGGGCCGGGGCGGCGGGTATTACGATCGCTTTTTGGCGCATTATAAAGGCAGGCGCCTGCTGCTGTGCCCCGCGGCGCTGGTCTGGCCCGCCGTGCCCGGCGAAGCGTGGGATGCCCGCTTTGCGCCCGAGGAAATTTTGACTGAGAAAGGAACACTCGTATGAAAAAGACATGGATCTGTCTGTCTCTGCTGGCTGCGCTGGCTCTGACCGCCTGCGGCGGCGCCAGCAGCTCCTCCGCCCAGGCCACGCCCACCCCGCTGCCGGGGATGGACGAACCCGCCACCCCGCCGGAGAGCGGCGACGCGGTGGACCCCGGTATGGACGCCACCCCCGAGGAAAGCGCGCCCGTGGCGGATGAAGAACTGAGCGGGATGGTGGATACCCTCTACGCCGCCTACCCGGTGGATCTGATGATGCTGACCACCAGCGCCGTCGACCTGACGAATGCGGACTGGTGCCAGTACCACACCGGGCTGGACGCCGAACTGGCCGCCAAGGTGGACGCCGCCGTCGTATCGGAATCCATGACCGGCAGCCAGGCCTACAGCCTGGTGCTGGCCCGTGTGAAAGATGAGGCCGACGCCCAGGCCGTCGCCGACGCCATGCTGGAGAACATCCAGATGAACAAATGGGTCTGCGTCATGGCGGACAAGGCCCGCGTGGCCGCCTTCGGCGACAAGGTGCTGTTCGTGATGAGCAGTTCCGAACTTACCGACGCCGACGCGCTGATGGACGCCGTCCCCGGCGCGCTGGGCGTGACCTTCGACTACGAGAACAGCAAGGATGCCGCCGTCTGATCCACAGAGATGCCGCAGAGGCCGCCCCGGAAGATTCCGGGGCGGCCTCTTTTTTGGGTATTGACAACTTTTCTTGTCAATGCTAAAATAGCGTTGACAATAATAGTTGTCATTTTGACAAGATTCCCCGTCATCTATTGGAAAGGAGGCTCGCCCGTGCCGCTGCACAACCGGTTGAAAGAACACCGTGCCCGGCTGGGGGTCAACCAGCAGCAGATGGGCGCACTGGCCGGGGTCTCGCGCCAGACCATCAGCCAGATCGAGCGGGGGGACTATTCCCCCTCGGTGACATTGGCGCTGAAACTGGCCAAACTCTGCGGCGTGGCCGTGGAGGACATCTTTACCTATGAGGAGGAAAACGACGATGAAACGACCTGACACGCCGGACCAGGTGACCCGCGAGAACCGCAAAAACTGGCCAAGATTCATCCTGATCCTGCTGGCTTCCGCCGTAGGCGGCGCGGTGCTGGGCTACAGCGCCGCCTGGCTGGCCGGTAACGCCGCCCTCGGCGCCCTGGCCGACACCGTCGGGCGGGCCGCCGGAGCCTGCGCCCCCTTCGCCGTGCTGGCCGCCGCCCTCTTCCTGATCCCGGCGGTGGTCTGCCTGCGGCGGGGCCAAGCCCTTTTCGCCCGCTGGGACGGCGAGGAGGAGGAAACGCCCGAACTGGCCGACAGCATCCTGAGCTGGTCCCTGCTCTGGCTCACGGCGGCGCAGCTGGGCGGCTTCCTGCTGTTCGGCGTGGCCGCCTCGCTGGCGCCGCTGGGGTATGCCGACCCGATGGCGCTTCTGCCCGCCGCTGGGGAGATGCTGTTCCTGACGCTGTCCATCATCGCTTTGCAGCGGCGGGTGGTGGATCTGACCCGGCGCTTCAACCCCGAAAAGCAGGGCAGCGTCTACGATCTCAAGTTCCGGCAAAAATGGCTGGCCAGCTGCGATGAAGCCGAACGCCAGCGTATCGGGCAGGCCGCCTACACCAGTTACACCGTGACTTCCTACAGTTGCCTGTTCGTCTGGCTTCTTCTGGTCGTCATCAACTTGCTGGCGCCCATCGGCCCGCTGCCCATCATCGCGGTGTTCATTCCCTGGGCGCTGGGCCAGTTTACCTACCTGGGTCAGTGCATCAGGATGGAAACCCCCAAGCGTTCCCGGTAACGCAGCATTTTACTCTTTTTGTATAGATTCCATATAAAAATCCGTTTTGTAAACGAAAACAGGCGATCGCGCCTCCGCCCTGTGGGTAGTAAACGCAGGGCTTTTTGCCCCCGGCAGCGCCTCCACGCTTCGCCGGGGGTGTTTTTGCCCCTCGCGGCCGCCACTCTACGGTGCGTGGGTGTTCTTCCGGCCTGCCCGATGCTATAATACCGTCAGAAAGGAGGGAGATCCCCATGGACCAAAGCAAAACCGGCCGCTTCATTGCCGAAATGCGCCGGACCCGGAACCTGACCCAGCGGCAGCTGGCCGAGCGGCTTGCCATCAGCGACAAGACCGTATCCAAATGGGAATGCGGCAAGGGACTGCCGGAAGTTTCGCTGATGCTGCCCCTGTGCGAGATCTTACAGATCACCGTCAACGACCTGCTCTCCGGCGAGCGGGTGGCTGACGGCGACTACCAGAAAAAAGCGGAGGAAAATATGATGGACCTGATCCGGGAAAATGCCGAAAACCGGGAGCGTATGACCCTTTCCATCGTCTGCGGGGCCGTCACTGTCATCGCGGTCTGCGCGCTGGTTTTTATCGCTTCCTATCTGGAACTGCCGGTGGCGGTGCGTGTTCTGCTGCTGCTCTTTGCCCTGTTCACGGGCGCTTTGGGCATCGGGGCCGCCGCACGGCTGGAAGTCAAGGCCGGATACTACGAGTGCCCGCACTGCGGTGCCCTGTTTGTCCCCACCATGGCCGACTACGTCAAGGGCCTGCACACGCTGACGCGGCGGCGGCTCACCTGCCCCGCCTGCGGCAAGACCAGTATGTGCCGCCACCGCGTCACACGGTAAAAGGGCAGGCCCGCGCCCCCGGCCCGCACGCAGAAAGACGCCGCAGCGTTTCCGCTGCGGCGTCTTTGTTATGCGGTTATGCGCTTGAGAACGCAGGGGTTCCTTACGCCTTGGCGGCGCGGATCTCCTTGATGAGTTCGGGCACGACTTTGAACAGGTCGCCCACGATGCCGTAGGAGGCCACGTCGAAGATGGGCGCGCTCTCGTTCTTGTTGATGGCGATGATGGTCTCGGAGTCCTGCATACCGGCCACATGCTGGATAGCGCCGGAGATGCCCAGGGCCACGTAGATGCGGGGATGCACGGTCTTGCCGGTCTGGCCCACCTGATGATCGCTGGACAGCCAGCCTTCATCGGTGACGGCGCGGGAAGCGCCCACGACGCCGCCCAGCACGCCGGCCAGTTCTTCGGCCAGGGCGATGCCCTTCTCCACATCGGAGCTGATGCCGCGGCCCACGGAGACGACCACGTCGGCGCCGATCAGATCGACCATCTTCTTGGCACTCTTCTTGATGTCCAGGATCTCCACATGGATGTCCGCGGCGGTCAGGGCGGGGGTGATCTTCTCCACCACGACCTTGGCGGCGCCGGCCTCGTCGTAAGGCTGGGTCTGCATGACGCCGGGGCGGACGGTGGACATCTGCGGGCGGAAGCGCGGGCAGATGATGGTAGCCATCAGATGGCCGCCGAAGGCCGGACGGGTCATCTTCAGGTTGGTGTTCTCCTCAAACTTGGTGTTGTCCACGTCGATGGTGGAGGTGGTGCGCAGGAAGTTCTTGTACTTCTCCACGTCCACATCCAGGTGGGTGCAGTCGGCGGTCAGGCCGGTGTGCAGGCGGGCGGCGCAGCGGGGGCCCAGGTCGCGGCCCAGGTTGGTGGCGCCGATCAGCACGATCTCCGGCTTTTTGTCCATGATGATGTCGCACAGCGCCTTGGCGTAGCCGTCGGTGGTGTAGTCCTTCAGCAGCGGGCTGTCGATGTTGTAGACGCGGTCGGCGCCGTAGCCGCCCAGAGCCTTGATGTAGTCGGGATTGACATTGCTGCCCATGACCACGCCGCACAGCTCGACGCCCAGGTCGTTGGCCAGCTTGCGGCCCTCGCTCAGCAGCTGATAGCTGATGGTCTGGATCTGGCCCTCGCGCTGCTCGCAGAAGACCCAAACGCCCTTGAAGGCGGCGGTGTCCATAGCATTGTATTCAGCCATTTGTACTTCTCTCCTCTCTCAAATCAGGTGCTTGTCGTTCAGGATCCCGACGAGCTGGGCGGCGCTTTCGACCATCATGCCGGCGCCCTTGACCGGGGGAGCGAAGGACTTGTAAACGTTCGTCGGGGAGCCCTTCAGGCCGATGGTGTCGGTCTCGATGAGGGGATCGTCCTTCAGCGCGTTGTAGTCAAACACTTCAATGGGCTTGTCGTAGCACTCGAAGATGCCGGACACGCTCATGTAACGGGGCTGGTTCAGTTCCTTGATGCAGGTCAGCAGGCAGGGGGTGTGGACCTTCAGTTCCATGTAGCCGTCCTCCAGCTGGCGCTTGACGATGAGCTCGTCGCCCTTCTTCTGGATGTCGGTGACATAGGTGACCTGGGGCAGATGCAGCTTCTCGGCGATCTGGGGGCCGACCTGGGCGGTGTCGCCGTCGATGGCCTGACGGCCGCAGAACACGATGTCCTCGGGGCCGACGCCGATCTTGTTGACGGCAGCGGCCAGGATCTGGGAGGTGGCGAAGGTGTCGGAACCGCCGAACTCGCGGCCGGACACCAGCACGCCGCGGTCAGCGCCGCGGGCGATCAGCTCGCGCAGCATGCCTTCGGCCGGGGGCGGGCCCATGGTGACGACGACGACTTCGCAGCCGGTCTCGTCCTTCAGCTGCAGGGCGGCCTCGACGGCGTTCAGGTCGTCGGGGTTGGTGATGGTGGCCATGGCGGCGCGGTCCATCGTGCCGTCCGCCTTGACGGCCACTTTGCCCTGGGTATCAGGGACCTGTTTGACACAAACGATAGCTTTCATTGTACGTTTTGCCTCCTTACTTCAGCATCGCGCCGGAAATGACCATCATCTGGACTTCGCTGGTGCCCTCGTAGATCTCGGTGATCTTGGCATCGCGCATCATCCGCTCGATGGGGTAGTCACGGGTGTAGCCGTAACCGCCGAACAGCTGCAGGCAGCGGCGGGTGACGTCGCTGGCGGTGCGGGCGGCGATCAGCTTGGCCTCGGCGGCCTCGACACTGTAGCGGCCCTTCTGGCCGTTCATGATAGCCTGCTTCTTCTGGGCCGCGGCATAGACCAGGTACTTGGCGGCGTCCACGCGGGCCTTCATCTCGGCCAGCTCGAACTGGGTGTTCTGGAAGGCGGCGATGGAACGGCCGAACTGCTTGCGCTCCTTGACGTAGGCGACGGTCTCGTCCAGCGCGCCCTCGGCGATGCCCAGGGCCTGGGCGGCAATGCCGATACGGCCGCCGTCCAGCGTGGCCATGGCCAGCTGGAAGCCCTTGCCCTTGACGCCCAGCAGGCGGTCCTTGGGGATGATGCAGTCTTCCATGATCAGTTCGCAGGTGGAAGAGCCGCGGATGCCCATCTTGTCCTCGGGTTTGCCGACCTTGAAGCCGGGATCGGTGCGCTCGACGATGAAGGCAGAGATCTCCTTCTGCTTGCGGCCGCGCTTGTCCACCACGGTGCCGGTGACGGCGATGATGATGAACACGTTGGCGTAGCCCGCGTTGGTGATGAAGATCTTGGAGCCGTTGAGCTTCCAGTGGTCGCCCTCGTCCACGGCGTAGGTCTGCTGGCCCTGGGCGTCGGTGCCGGCGCCGGGCTCGGTCAGGCCGAAGGCGCCGATCCATTCACCGCTGCACAGCTTGGGCAGGTACTTGGCCTTCTGCTCGGGGGTGCCGTTCTCAAAGATGGGGGCCGCGCACAGGGACGTGTGGGCCGAAATGATAACGCCCGTGGTGCCGCAGACCTTGCTCATCTCCTCCACGGCCATGACGTAGCTGAGCACGTCGCCGCCGGCGCCGCCGTACTCTTTGGGGAAGTAGATGCCCATCATCCCCAGCTTGGCCATCTTTTTGACGGTCTCAACGGGGAAGTATTCCTCGGCATCGACCTTCTTGGCCAGGGGCTTGACTTCGTTTTCAGCAAACTCCTTGTACATCTTCTGGACCATTTGCTGCTGTTTGGACAGAGTAAAATCCATTTGTTTATCCTCCCTATACTCAAACAAACGCCCTGGCGCGGTATTGCCCGCGCCAGGCGCGAAAGGTTTGCGGAATTACAGCGCGTCCACCGGGGTCTTGGTGCGGTCTGCGTTGTACACGTAGAAGCCCTTGCCGGTCTTGCAGCCCAGGTTGCCGCCGCGGACCATCTTGCGCAGCAGCGGGCAGGCGCGGTACTTCGAGTCGCCGGTCTCCTTGTACAGCACGTCCATGATGGCCAGGCAGATGTCCAGGCCGACGTAGTCGCCCAGCTCCAGGGGGCCCATGGGATGGTTGGCGCCCAGCTTCATGGCGGTGTCGATGCCCGCGATGTCGGAAACGCCCTCCATCTTGATGAAGGCGGCTTCATTGATCATGGGGATCAGGATGCGGTTGACCACGAAACCGGCAGCCTCGTTGACCTGCACGGGGGTCTTGCCGATCTCGGCGGAGATCTTTTTGATGGTCTCCACGGTCTCGGCGGGGGTGTTGACACCGGCGATGACCTCGATGAGCTTCATGCGGTCGGCGGGGTTGAAGAAGTGCATGCCGACCATGGGACGGGACAGGCCCTTGCCGATCTCGGTGATGGACAGGCTGGAGGTATTGGAGGCAAAGACGCACTCCGGCTTGCAGATCTTGTCCAGCGCGGCGAAGGTGTCCTGCTTGACCTTCATGTCCTCGAAGGCGGCTTCCACGATCAGGTCGCAGTCGGCGCAGATGTTCTCTTTCAGGCCGGTCTCGATGGCCGCCAGACGGCGGTCCACTTCCGCCTGATCCAGCTTGCCCTTGGCAACCAGTTTGGCGTAGCCCTTGGCGATCTTGTCCTTGCCGCCGGCAGCCCATTCTTCCTTGATGTCGCAGAGGGCGACGGTGTAGCCCTCCACCTGTGCAAAAGCCTTCGCGATGCCCTGGCCCATGGTGCCAGCGCCGATAACGCCTACTTTCATAGTTGTAACCTCCTGAAAAATCGTATGAATCAACGTGGTGGGGATCAGTTGTTGGTAAAAACAGCCTTGGGCTTCGGCTTCTCTTTGGAGAGGAAGCAGGCCATGCCCTCCTGCTGGTCGTGGGTCTCGAAGCAGTCGCCGAACAGCTTCTCCTCCACTTCGACGGCCTTTTCAATGGGCAGGCTGATGCCCTCGTTCATGGCCTTTTTGCAGTTGCGCACGGCGATGGGGGCGTTTCTGGCGATCTTGTTTGCCAGCTTGAGAGCGTTCTCCATCAGTTCGGCCTGCGGATAGACCGCATTGACCAGGCCGATGCGCAGGGCTTCGTCGGCCTTGATGTTGAGAGCCGAGTAGACCAGCTGCTTGGCCATGCCCATGCCCACCAGACGGGCCAGGCGCTGGGTGCCGCCGAAACCGGGGGTGATGCCCAGGCCCACTTCCGGCTGGCCGAACACGGCGTTGTCGGAGCAGAGACGGATGTCGCAGCTCATGGCCAGCTCGTTGCCGCCGCCCAGCGCAAAGCCATTGACAGCCGCGATGACGGGCAGCGGGAAGCTCTCGATCATCAGGAAGATGTCGTTGCCCATCTTGCCGAAGGCTTCGCCCTCGGCCTTGGTCATGGTGGACATGGAGCCGATGTCCGCACCGGCGACAAAGCTCTTGTCGCCCGCGCCGGTCAGCACGACGCAGCGGACGGTGTTCTGGTCGATGCCCTCAAAGGCGGCCTTGAGGTCGGCCAGCACTTCGGGGTTCAGGGCGTTGAGCGCCTTGGGGCGGTCGATGGTGACGACGGCCACCGCGCCCTGTACTTCGGTAGTTACAAAAGCCATTGGATGTTTCCTCCAAATTTGAAATCTGTCACCATCGACGGGCATGTACCGGCGATGGGGACACAGACAGGGAAATTTCAGTCAAAATTGTGTGCGAGGAGCCCGCGACGAGTGCGCGATTTTGGCTGAAATTTTGTCGAAGGCTGCAGAGCCGAGCGCCGCCTGTGGCGGATGCAGCGAGGCGGAGCAGGGGCAGCGGTCGCAGAGCGCAAGCGCCATACTTGGTGCGCTGTGCGATGCGGGCACCGCAACCTGGCCTCTCCAAAGGGGGAAACAGGAGCGTCAGGCATCGCCGTGCGCGACTGTTGCCCTCTTTGCAGCGAAGCGTCAGTCCATCTCCACGATGGTGGCGCAGCCCATGCCGCCGCCGATGCACAGGGTAGCCAGGCCCTTCTTGGCGCCGCGGTGCTTCATGGCGTACAGCAGCGTGACCAGGATGCGGGCGCCGGAAGCGCCGACCGGGTGGCCCAGGGCGATGGCGCCGCCGTTGACGTTGACCTTGCTCATGTCGAACTCCAGGTCATGGGCGACCGCCAGGCTCTGGGAAGCGAACGCCTCGTTGGCCTCGATCAGGTCCATGTCGGCAACGGTCAGGCCGGTCTTGGCCATGACCTTGCGGGTGGCGGCCACGGGGCCAACGCCCATGATGGAGGGATCGACGCCGCCCAGCGCGCCGGCGACCCAGGTGGCCATGGGGGTGATGCCCAGTTCCTTGGCCTTCTCCTCGCTCATGATGACCAGCGCGGCGGCGCCGTCGTTGATGGCGGAAGCGTTGCCGGCGGTGACTTTGCCGTCCTTCTTGAAGGCGGGGCGCAGCTTGGCCAGGACTTCCGGCGGGCTCAGGCGGGGGCCTTCGTCGGTGTCAAAGACGATGTCGCCCTTCTTGTTCTTGATGACCACGGGCACGATCTCGTCCTTGAACGCGCCGGACTCGATGGCAGCCTTGGCCTTGGACTGGCTCTGGAAAGCAAAGTTGTCCAGATCTTCACGGCTCAGGTTCCACTGGTCGGCCACGTTCTCGGCGGTGATGCCCATGTGGTAGTCGTTGAAGGCGTCCCACAGCGCGTCGTTGACCATGGTGTCCACCAGTTCGCTCTTGCCCATGGGGGCGCCCATGCGGTAGCCGTAACGGCCCTTCATCATGGCGAAGGGGGCCATATCCATGTTCTCGGTGCCGCCCGCGACCACGATGTCGGCGTCGCCGGCTTCGATCATCTGGGCCGCCATGTTGACGCAGTTCAGGCCGGAGCCGCAGACCACGTTGACGGTGACAGCCGGAGTGGTGACAGGCAGGCCGGCCTTGATGCTGGCCTGACGGGCCACGTTCTGGCCCAGGCCCGCCTGGATGACGCAGCCCATGTAGACATGGTCGACCTGCTCAGGCTTGATGCCGGCGCGGTCGATGGCCTCCTTGATGACGATGGAGCCCAGCTCGGCAGCAGGGACGTTGGACAGCGTGCCGCCGAATTTGCCGATGGCAGTACGGCAGGCGCTGGCAATGACGATCTTTTTCATAAGTAGCCTCCTGAAACTGTTTGTTGTACGTGGATGGACTTCTTGGACAAACTTTTTATCTTCAAACCGCCGGGGCGGCATGAATTCGCATCACAGCAGCCCGGCCTCGCGCTTGGCGATGAGGGCTTTCTCGACGTTGGGCGTCACAAACCGGGAAACATCCTGCCCATAGTGGGCGGCTTCCCGCACGATGGTGGAGGACAGATAACTCCACTGGATGGCCGTAGCCAGGAACATGGTCTCGATCTCCGGCATCATGGCGTAATTGGTGTGCGCCAGCTGGATCTCGTTCTCAAAATCCGTGACCGCCCGCAGGCCGCGCACCATAACGGTCGCCTTCTTCTGCTTGGCGAAACTGACGGTCAGCCCGTTGAAGGAATCCACCTCCACATTGGGCATGTCGCTGCAGCATTCCCGCAGCATGGCGACGCGCTCCTCCACGGTGAACAGCGGGGTCTTGGCGCTGTTCACCAGCACCGCGACGATCAGTTTGTCAAACATGCGGCTGGAACGCCGGATGATGTCCAGGTGCCCGCGTGTGACCGGATCGAAACTGCCGGGGTACATGGCGATGGGCATACTACACAGACCTTTCCGCTTGCGCCCATCTGTTAAAAATTAAACAACTCAGGGCGGAAATTTAGGCACCGGCGTCGTGACTGGCACGAGGGTCAAAAAACTCGGTCAGATGCGCGGCGGCAGGTGCCGCAGAACTGCCGGAACGATGCCAGCAACTCTACTATAGTTTTATCATCTTGTTAAGCTTTTGTCAATTGCCGTTTTGTTAAAATTGTACCGAAAACTCCCTTTGCTTTTGGTAATCCGCACAATTTTGCAAATCCCGACGCGCTCTCTCCCCGGGCGGGCTACCTTTTTTATAATGGGGCCTGTTTCCCGGCGGGATTTCCGCCCTTCCGCGCCGTCCCCCTTGACCCGCGCCGCATACCGTGTTATTATTTTAACATGTGAGGGTGTGCCCCTCTTTTGCGCTGTTAAGGAAAATAGAACGAGGTGCTGTACCATGAATTTTGAGGACCTGATCGCAAAAGTGAAAACCTGCGGCAAACAGAAGCTGGCCGTAGCCGCCGCGGAGGACGACGCCGTTTTGGAAGCCGTAGACGCCGCCCACAAGCAGGGTATCGCCGACGCCATCCTGGTGGGCGACGAGGCCGCGATCCGCAAGATCGCCGCAGAACTGAACATCGACCTGACCGATTACGAGATCATCAACGAGCCGGACAAGGTCCAGGCTTCGCTGACCGCCGTCAAGCTGGCCCACGACGGCGCAGCCAACATGTACATGAAGGGCCTGCTGGATACCAAGACCTTCCTGAAGAGCGTGCTGGACAAGGAAGTGGGCCTGCGCACCGGCAAAACGCTGTCCCATGTGGCGGTCTTTGAGGTCAAGGGCATCGAGCAGCTGCTGTTCCTGACCGACGTGGCGTTCATGACCTACCCCACGCTGGAGGACAAGGTCCACATCATCGAGAACACCGTGGCCGTGGCCCACGCCTGCGGCGTGGAGTGCCCCAAGGTCGCGCCGCTGGCCGCCGTCGAAGTGGTCAACCCCAAGATGCCCTGCACGGTGGACGCCGAAGAACTGCGCAAGATGAACGCGGAGGGCAAGATCACCGGCTGCGTGGTGGACGGCCCCCTGTCCATGGACATTGCCATCGACCCCGAAGCCGCCGCCCACAAAGGCGCCCAGGACCGCCCCGCCGCCGGCCATGCCGACATCCTGCTGTTCCCCGACATCCAGGCCGGCAACCTGGTCTACAAGACGCTGGTCCACACCGCCGAGTGCAAGAACGGCTGCATTCTGACCGGCACCCGCGTGCCCGCCATCCTGACCAGCCGTTCCGATTCCTTCCAGACCAAGGTCAATTCCATCGCGCTGGCCGCCGTGGTGGCCGCCGGGCTGAAAACGGAATAATTTGAAAAAGGAGACGATACCATGTCCATCAAAACGCTGGTCATCAACCCCGGTTCTACTTCCACCAAAGTCGGCGTGTTCGAGGATGAAACGCTGCTGTTTGAGGAAACGCTGCGCCACCCCACCGAGGAGATCGCCAAGTATGCAAGCGTCATCGACCAGAAGGATTTCCGCAAGGAGATCATCCTGGATTTCCTGAAAGAGAAGAACTGCGACCCCAAGAGCCTGAACGTCATCGTCGGGCGCGGCGGCCTGCTCAAGCCCATCCCCGGCGGCACCTACGCCGTCAGCGACGCCCTGCTGGCCGACCTGAAAAAAGGCGTCCAGGGGCAGCACGCCTCCAACCTGGGCGGCATCCTGGCCCGGGAGATCGGCGATAAGCTGGGCATCCCCAGCTACATCGTGGACCCCGTGGTGGTGGATGAGCTCACCGACAAAGCCCGGCTGTCCGGCATGCCGGAACTGCCCCGCCGCTCCATCTTCCACGCGCTGAACCAGAAGGCCGTGGCCCGCCGCTTCGCCAAGGAGAACGGCAAGCGTTACGAGGACCTGAACCTCATCGTCATCCACATGGGCGGCGGCGTTTCGGTCGGCGCGCATGACCACGGCAAGGTGGTGGACGTGAACAACATCCTGGACGGCGAGGGCTGCTTCAGCCCCGAGCGCAGCGGCACCGTGCCGGTGGGCGACCTGGTCAAGATGTGCTTCAGCGGCAAGTACACCCAGCAGGAGATCTACAAGAAGATCTGCGGCAACGGCGGTTTCAACGCCTACCTGCACACCAACGACGCACGCGTGGTGGAGAAGATGGCCCAGGAGGGCAACGCCGAAGCCAAGCTGGTGCAGGACGCCTTCTACTACCAGATCGCCAAGGACGCGGGCGCCATGGCGGCCGTGCTCTGCGGCAAGGTCGACCAGATCATCCTGACCGGCGGCATCGCCTACAACCCCCATACCCGTGAGATCCTGGAAAAGCACCTGGGCTTTATTGCTCCCATCACGGTCTACCCCGGCGAGGACGAGCTGCTGGCCTTGTGCCAGGGCGCGCTGCGTGTGGTCACCGGCGAAGAGGAAGCCAAAGAATACTGATCCCGTTGGGATTCCCCGATACAAAAAGCAGGAAAGGCAAAGCCTTTCCTGCTTTTTTTGCGTCAGTTCATGGATTCCAGCAACTGCTGCTGGATCGCGTCGTTTTCCTCCTGATATTGGGCGGCCACCTCGTCGTCGATGATATAGACCGTCACCGGGATCACCGCGTTTTCCACCGATTCTTCATAGGTCTGGTAGTACAGGTCCACGAAGGCGTGACCCGTCATCATGGCGGTGCCGGTATCGGCGGCGTAGGCATAACCGTACACAAACGCCCCGTCGTCGCTGGTTATGTACATCAGCGTGCCGTAGGGGATCACGTTGGGGTTCACCGCCACTGTGCCGTAGGTCAGGCGGCGGCCGCTGGCCCCTTTGGCCGTGGCGGATGCCGAATACCCTGTGGAACGCTGGCCGGTGTAGGTCTCCACAACGCCTTCGGAGGGCACGCCGTCCACGATCTCCGGCCCGGTGAAGCTGGACACCGGCGCCCCCTCGCCGTACACCTTGACGATATTGGGCACCATGCCCACCTGGGTCACCCGCGCCACCTCCTCGGTGGCGGACCACGCACCGTCCACATAGACGTCCCGCCAGGTCACGGTATCCAGGCCGTCGCTGCCCTCCTGCAGCACCAGCGTATCTTCGGGGCTGCGGTAGAACAGGCTGGACGGGATCTCCTGCAGTCCAGCCGGGATCACCACGTCCTCGGTGTATTCCCGGTACTCCACCCGCTGCAGGGTCAGGTCCTCCCCTTCCGCCACCACGGTGTCGGCGGGGGTGCTCAGCCGGTCGTCGGCATCATAACTGATCCCCAGCTGCGCCAACAGTTCCCCTGCCGTCGCCCCGGTGCTGATGACCGCCCGGGTCTGGCCGTCCGCCGTCACGTTGACGGTGTAGGCGCGCCGCACCTGCAGCTGTTCGCCCTCCGCCCCCTGGGACCACACCACCCGGTCGTTTTCCCCCAAAGGCGGCACGCCGCCCTGCTGCAGCAGCGCGTCCACATTGGTGGCCGTTGTCAGGATGCGGGTGCTGCCGCCGTGGGTGTCGCTGACCACCACGAAATGCAGCGCCTGATGGGTAAACGCAATGGACAGGGCCAGCGCAGCAGCGCCCGCAGCCAGCGCCCCCCATTTGGGCAGCGCCACCGTCAGGCGGCGGCGCATATGTTCTTTGGTTTTGACCGATAAAGGCATGGATCGCTCCTTACAGACAAAAGTGCCGGTCCGGCCGGCGCCACCGTTGGTCAAGGCAATAGCCGGGATTATTATACCGCAGTCCGGGCCTGATGTCCACAGGAAAATCCCGGCTGCTTCCCGGCAGGCGCCGCTGCAGCGTCAGGTTTTCCGCCCGCCATGGCCAGCACAGCATACAGCAAAGCCGCATTCATATAACGCTTCATCGTACAGCCTCCTTCATTTGGGTCCGCCCGCCGCGCAGATCCGATCCTGCGGTAGGGCGCCGCCCCCATGCAAATGAAAATACCCGAAACCGGGCAGTTTCGGGTATTCTTGACGGTTTGGGAAACGAATCAGCGCTTGCTGAACTGGGGAGCGCGACGGGCAGCCTTGAGGCCGTATTTCTTGCGCTCCTTCATACGAGGATCGCGGGTCAGGAAGCCGGCTTTCTTCAGGGTGGCGCGCAGTTCGGGGTTGTACTGCAGCAGGGCGCGGGACAGGCCGTGGCGGATGGCGCCGGCCTGGCCGGAGCAGCCGCCGCCGACCACGTTGACGACAACGTCGAACTTGCCTTCGGTCTCGGTGAGGACCAGCGGGCTGTTGACCAGGAGCTTCAGGGTCTCCAGGCCGAAATAATCGTTGATGTCGCGGCCGTTGATGGTCATTTTGCCGGTGCCGTTGTAGACACGCACGCGGGCAACGGAATGCTTACGACGGCCGGTGCCGTAGAAATAAGGTTTCGTCTCGTACATCTTCTATTGCCTCCTTAACTCAGATCTCAACGGCTTCAGGCTTCTGGGCAGCGTGGGCGTGCTCAGCAGTCTTGTAGCAGTGCAGGCGGGTCATAGCCTTGGCGCCCAGGGTGTTCGAGGGGACCATGCCCTTGACAGCGTAGGTCATCGCCTTGTCGCTGGCTTCCGCCATCAGGGTCTTGTACTGGGTCTCCTTCAGGCCGCCGATCCAGCCGGAATGGGTGCGGTGGAATTTCTTCTCCAGCTTTTTGCCGGTGAGGACCGCCTCATCACAGTTGATGATGATGACATGGTCGCCGCAGTCCACGTTGGGGGTGAAGGTGGGTTTGTTCTTGCCGCGCAGGATGACGGCAGCCTTGGCAGCAACGCGGCCGAGGGGCTTGCCGGCGGCGTCGATCACATACCACTTGCGGTCAGCCATTTCAGCGGGCTTTGCGAGAGTCGTGCTCATAGTAGGGACCTCCATTTAAAAATTAACACGTCCGTTCTGAAAACGGTATTCTACAGCGCCGCGGCATTTTGCACACCGCCGCGCTTTTTCGCGCAAGTGTGATTATAGCAGAAAGCACCGCCCAAGTCAACGATTTTGCCGGAAAATTTCAATATATTCTTTTCTTGCTCTCCGATGCTCCTGTTTTCTCCCGTTTGCTTCCGTTTTCTAATTTCCTATTTTCAAAGCGAGCGTTTTCCCCCAACGCAAAAAAGCCCGGCCCGCCGAGCAATACGCTTGCCGGCGGGCCGGGCCCCGGTTTGGGTCTGCGTTAGATTTAGTGCTTGATCGCGCTGACGATGCGGCTCAGATCGCCCTCATCCTCGCAGACGATCTTCACGGGGTGGCTGTAATCGAGGCTCATCATGCCCAGGATGCTCTTCGCATCGGCAATGCTGCCCTTCATGTCGTGCACGCCGACCGCGTTGTAGCATTTGGCGGCAGCAGACACGATTCCCTTGACCTCCGTGAAGTTGGAAACCTTGACTTGTTTCACCATGGTAATGACCTCCAGACATTTTCCCTCAACGGACGTAAATGCCGCAGGCGCTGTTCTCTCTCCGTGCGCCGCGCTGTCCGTCAGCAGGGCGGCCGGGCCACCATGCCCGTCTTTCCGTCCCTGCATTGGCATTATAGCATAATTTTTGCCGCTTTGTTTGTGCGGAATGCACAAAGGCAGTTTTTTCCATTTCCTGCACAAAACGCGCAAAGGTGCATTTTCGGGATTTGGTGAGTTTGCTCACTTTTTCCCTGCCCGGAAGCACTCTATTAACATCTTTTATGTTTTTGGAAATCATATTTTATGTTTTTGGCCCATATTTACGCTTTTTCTCTGTTTTTTTCTTCGTCTGCCACCCAAAAACTGGCGCACTTTTCTGTGCAGATGCAACAAAAATATATATCGGTGGCCGTTCTGTGCCTGTATTCCCGCTCAAAGCCCCTTCATCGTGAGCGCGATCCGCTTTTTGGCCGTATCTACGCTGAGAACTTTTACGCGGACCACGTCGCCCACCTTGAGGACCTCCCGCGGGTGGCGGATGAAGGTATCGCTGATCTGGGAGATGTGCACCAGCCCGTCCTGATGGACGCCCAGGTCCACAAAAGCGCCGAAATCAATGACGTTGCGCACGGTGCCGGTCAGTTCCATACCGGGCTTGAGGTCCTCCAGGCGCATGATGTCGCTGCGCAGCAGGGGTTTGGGCAGGGTGTCGCGCACATCACGGCCGGGGCGGCACAGTTCCGAGATGATGTCGTGCAGGGTGGGCGCGCCCACGCCCAGTTCGGCGCAGAGGGCCTTCTCCCCTTTGCGCCGGGCAGCCTCGGGCAGTGCCGAAAGCGCGTCGGTGCCGATCTGGGCCGTGGTATAGCCGCAGGCTTCCAGCAGGGCTTTGGCAGCGGCGTAGCTTTCGGGATGGACCGCCGTGGCGTCCAGCCGGTTTTTGGCTTCGGGCAGGCGCAGGAAGCCCGCGCACTGTTCAAACGCCTTGGGGCCCAGGCCCTTGACCTTTTTGAGCTGGGCACGGGAGGCAAAGGCGCCGCTCTCCTCCCGCCAGGCCACGATGTTTTTGGCCGTGGCCGCGCTGATGCCCGCCACCCGGCGCAGCAGGGCGGCGCTGGCGGTGTTCAGGTCCACGCCCACGCTGTTGACGCAGTCCTCCACCACGCCGTCCAGCGTCTCGTTCAGGCGTTTCTGGGGCATGTCGTGCTGGTACTGGCCCACGCCTACGGCCTTGGGGTCGATCTTGACCAGTTCGGCCAGCGGGTCCTGCAAGCGGCGGGCGATGGACACCGCGCTGCGCAGGTTGACGTCGAACTGGGGGAACTCCTCGGCGGCCAGCTTGCTGGCGGAATACACCGAGGCCCCGGCCTCGCTGACCACCATATACTGCAGGTGCAGGCCCTTTTCTTCGGCCAGTTCCCGGATGACCGCGGCGGCAAACTCCTCGGTCTCGTGCCCGGCGGTGCCATTGCCGATGGCCATGACCTCCACGCCGTTTTTGAGGACCATCTCCTTGATGATCCGCTTGGCCTGGTCCACCCGCTTGAACTCGGGCACCGGGTAGACCACGTTGGTGTCCAGCACCTTGCCGGTGGGGTCCACCACGGCCACCTTGCAGCCCATGCGGTAGCCGGGGTCCAGCCCCATGACCGTTTTGCCCCGGATGGGCGGCTGCAGCAGCAGCTGGCGCAGGTTGTCGCCAAAGACGCGGATGGCCCCCTCGGCGGCTTTCGCGGTCAGTTCACCGCGCAGTTCGTTTTCCAGGCTGGGATGGATCAAACGGCCGTAGGCGTCCCGGGCAGCCGCTTCGACCAGCTCCGCGCTGGCGCCGCCGGTCTTTTTGCGGGCGAACATCCACACCGCGATGGCCGCCGCGCGCTCGCCGTCCACCTGGATGCCGACTTTCAGATAGCCTTCCCGCTCGCCGCGGTCCAGCGCCAGCACCCGGTGGCCGGGGATCTTGGCCAGCGGCTCGGCATAGTCGTAATACTGGGCGTAGACGCTGTCCTCCTCCTTGGCTTTGGTGCTGGCGATCCGCCCGAAGGCGCGGTAATACCGCCGCAGTTCCGCCCGGCAGGCCGCGTCGTCGGAAACCGTCTCCGCGATGATGTCCTGCGCCCCGGCCAGGGCGGCGTCCACATCGGGCACTTCCTCATTCAGATAGTCCGCTGCAGCCGCCCGGGGGTCCAGCGCCCCGTCCTGCCGGAGTATGGCGTCGGCCAGCGGCTGCAGGCCGCGGGCGCGGGCCACGCTGGCGCGGGTCTTGCGCTTGGGCTTATAGGGGCGGTAAATGTCCTCCACTTCTGCCAGGGTGGCGGCCTTTTCCAGCGCGGCGGCCAGTTCCGGCGTCAGAGCCCCCTGTTCGGTGATGGTGGCGGTGACTTCCTCCTTGCGCTTGTCCAGCCCGCGCAGGTAGTCCAGGCGCTCGCCCAGGGCGCGCAGCACCTGGTCGTCCATCGAGCCGGTGGCCTCCTTGCGGTAGCGGGCGATGAAGGGGATGGTGTTGCCCTGGTCGATCAGGGTGATGGCCCCCTGCACGTTCTGCACGGGCAGGTTCAGTTCGGCAGCCAGTTGTTCAGCATGGGTCGGCATTTTGTTTCCTCTTTCTCTTAAAATGTAAAAGCAGCAGATACCCGGCGTAGACGGCCAGCCCGGTCAGGCTGACGCCTGCAGAGAGCGCCAGCCCCGGGGTGTGATAGGTAAAGACGACGTCCGCCGCCCCGGCCGGGACGCGCACCGCCATCAGGCCGTTGTCCACCTTCTCGATGTCCGCGGGCCGCCCGTTGACGGTGGCCGTGAAACCGTCGTCATAGGGTACGCTGAAAAGCACCAGTTCCTCCTGCGCATAGTGGGTGCGGGCCGTAAAGCCGGTGCGGGTGGCGGTGAATTCCAGCGCCGCGGAGAGCCGCCGCTCGCCGCAGTCGGCGGCGTAGCGCTCGTCGCTGCGGTCGGCCAGTTCCTCCTCGGGCAGCGGTTCCAGCAGGCCGTCCAACCGCCGGATCTGATCCTCGTCCAGCAGCACCGCCCGCATCAGCACCCGGGCGCGCTCCTCCTCAGGAACAGATTCGAACTGCTCCTGCGTCAAGTAGTAGTCGTAGGTGAAGCCCATCGGCACCCAGTTGTCGTTGCGGTAGAGCAGATAGGCCGAGGTCTCCCCGCAGGCGGTCCAGCCGGTCAGGTCCTCCGCGGCCCAGTCGCCGGCGCTGTCCTTCGCCACCAGCATGTAGCGCACGCTGAGCAGTCCCCGCAGGCCGTCGTTCTGGACATCCGGCTTGGAGTTGACGTCCCGCGTGACGCCCACCGAGGGGTAAAACTCCATGATGCTGGGCGCCACGGTGGAGTTGAAGAACTGCAGGCAGCTGCGGTCGAACCAAAGGCCCAGGTTGTTGTGCGCGCCGTAAGCGTCGATGCGGTAGAAGGCGTCCCGGGGCAGGCTCTCCTCGATCTCCGCCACCGAGTCCCAGGTTTCGGCAATAAGATTCCCGTCCGTCTGCCACTGGGGGTATTTGGTCAGCGACAGGTGCACGGTGCCGTAGAAGAAACTGAACGCCAGCACCCCGGCCAGCAGGCGGCGGGACCAGTCGCGCCGGTTCCGTTCCCGGCCCCACAGCAGCCGGAACAGCAGCACGCCCAGTATGCTGACCGCGAAGATGCCCCAGAACCGCGGCTGCAGGTCCACGACCCCCAGCTTGAAATTGCCGTCGGCGTCGGTATTGGGCACCAGGGCGAACAGCGCGGAACTGGCCGTGACCAGCGCCACCAGCCGCCAGGCCCGCGGCACCTGCCGTTCCGCCAGATGCGGGCGGGACAGCGCGCAGGCCGTCGCCCCGCAGAGCACCAGCACCGGCATGTAATACCAGCGGGCGTAGTAGCTGGAATTGAGGGCGTAGAACGCACTGTTGAGCACCGGCACAAAGGCGCACAGAACGCATGCTTTGAGGATGTAGGTAAAGGGATGGCTGCGCCGCGCCCGGCAGAAGGCCACGCCGCCCACGACGCCTACCAGCGGCAGATAGACCGTCATACTGGTGTGCTTGAGCACCCCCTCCTGGAACAGATCCTTGAAATAGGGGGCGTCGGGCATGAGGAAGGCGCTGTAGAGGATGGCCCCGTACTGCTGGGGGCTGCCGTAGAGCAGGTAGCCGTAGCCGTTGAAGGGGTCGATGGTGCGGGGGTTCTGCAGCAGCGACAGCCCCGCCGGGAGCAGCAGCACGCACCCCATGGCGCAGCCCAGGAGGGTCTCCCCCGCCAGGACGGCAAAGCTGCGCGGCCCCACGCGGTAGGCCCGGGCCGCCAGCATGCAGAGGAAGTAGAGGATCAGGAACACCGCCTGCCCGGCGAAGAAAAAGTAGTTGTTGACGAGGTTCAGCGCTACCCAGAAGGGGAAGGCGCCCCGCCTGCCGTCCAGCACCGCGTCGTCCAGCGAAGCCAGCAGATAGGGGAACAGCGCCACCACGTCGAGAAAATGATTGAAAAAGATGTTATAGACCGTAAAGCCCGAGAATGCGTACAGGCAGGCGGCCACCACGCTCCAATCCTCCCGGCGCACCCAGCGGCGCGCCCACAGGTAGGCGCCGCCGCCCGCCAGGGCGATCTTCAGGCAGAGCAGCGGCACCATCATCCAGGGCATCAGCCGCGCGGGCACCCACAGCGTCAGCCAGAAGAAGGGGCTGCCCAGCAGATAGAAGGAGTAGGAATTGACGAACCCGCTGCCCAGGTCGGTGGCCCAGCTGAAGGACCCGCCCTGTTTGACGAAGGCGTTGGCGTACTGGTAGAAGTTGATCTGCTGGTCGTTGAAGTCCCCGGCGTAGTGGAAATACCCGCCGCCGAAAGCCGCGTCCGCAATGCAGTGGGGCAAAAACAGCGCCGCCGCCACTGCGAAGCAGAGCCAGAAAACTTTCCAGTACCGTGATTTCTGCCTTGGAAGTATGAGCTGCATATTCGGACCTCGGAACCTTTCGGTTCACCGTGCTGTCTTTCCCTTTCAAATCGTGTTATACTGATAGTAGCACACAGGAAAGGTCGTAGAAAGATGAAAACATATCCGCTGAGCGCCCTGCTGGGACGCATGAAATACATCACGCGGTGGAGCCTGATGCGCAACGGCCGCCCCGAGAGTTTGAGCGAACACACGGCGGACACCGCCCTGCTGGCCCACACCCTCTGCCTGATCGCCCGCCGGTGCACCGGCACCGGCGCAGGGCTGCGGCCGGAGGTGGTGGCCACCGCGGCGCTCTACCACGATGCGCCGGAGATCCTGACCGGCGACATGCCCACCCCGGTGAAGTACAAAAACGAATCTCTGCGCGCCGCTTACAAGGCCGTGGAGCAGGAGAGCGCCCGCGTGATGGCCAGCCTGCACCCCGACGAGCTGCGGGCCGAGACCGAAGCCTACCTGACCGGCAGCATCCTCAACGACGCCGAGCGCAAGGTGCTGAAAGCGGCGGACCGGCTTTCGGCGCTCATCAAGTGCATCGAGGAGAGCCAGGGCGGCAACCGGGAATTTGAGGCCGCGCGGCGGCAGCAGCTGGACGCCCTGCACGCCATGGACTGCCCCGAGGCCGAGTATTTCATCGAGCACATGCTGCCCTGCTACGCCCAGAACCTGGACGAACTGACCCGCGGGCGCTTCTGAACCCACGCGTCATTCCTGCAGGCGGTAGACCGCGTCGATCAGCGTATCCACGTCGGTAAAATGCTCCAGCATGGAACAGTAGCGCCGCAGCGACGCCGCCCCCCGCAGCCCTTTCATATAGTGCATGGCCTGGCTGCGGGCCTGGGGCATGGCCATCCACTCCCCTTTTTCCTCGCACATCGCATAGATCTGGCTGCGCAGGGCTTCCATCCGCTGGCGCAAGGTGGGCGCGGGCGGGGCTTCCTGCCCCAGCAGCGCCGCCCGCACCCGCTCAAACAGCCAGGGGTCGCCCAGCGCGCCCCGGCCGATCATCACGCCGTCGCAGCCTGTCTTTTCCAGCAGCGCCAGCGCGCCTTCGGCGGTGGTCACGTCGCCGTTTGCCAGCACCGGAATGCGCACCGCCCGCTTGATGGCGGCGATGGCTTCCGCGTCGACGGGCGGGATGTACATCTGTTCCCGGGTGCGGCCATGGACGGCCAGCAGGTCGGCGCCGTTGGCCTCGCACTGGCGGGCCACCTCCACACCGGTCAGATGTTCGGCGTCCCAGCCGATGCGCATTTTGACGGTCAGCGGGGTATCGTCCCCCAAAGCCCTGCGGGCGGCGGCCACCATGGCCCCGCACAGCGCCGGGTCCAGCAGCAGGCGGCTGCCCGCGCCGCCGGACGTGATCTTGGGGGCCGGACAGCCCATGTTGATGTCGAGTATATCGAAGCGGATGCCCTTCTCCCGCAGCAGCAGGATGGCTTTGGCCAGCGTGTCGGGGTCTGCGCCGAACAGCTGGGCCGCATAGATGCCGTGGGGCGCAGGGTCCCGGAGCAGGGCGAAGGATTTACGGTCGCCGAAGGTCAGGGCCTTGGCGCTGGCCATCTCGCTGACGGTCCAGGCCGCCCCGTGATCCGCCATCAGGTGGCGGCAGGCGGCGTCGGTCAGGCCGGCCATCGGCGCAAAGACCGCCCCGGCCGGGATTTGCAGATTTCGCAGTTGCATGGAATACCTCGTTGTTCAATTTCGCATTCCATTCTACCACATTTCTTCCGTTTGTGGTATACTGATTCCAAATGTAAATCGCACCAAAGGAGCTTTTTCTATGAAACTGATGGTACTGGACGGCAACAGCCTGGTCAACCGCGCCTTTTTCGGCATCAAGCTGCTGACGACGAAGGATGGCCGCTACACCAACGCGATCTTCGGCTTCCAGAACATCCTGCTCAACCTGCTCGCCGCCCATGCGCCCGACGCGGTAGCCATCGCCTGGGACGAGCGCGCCCCCACCTTCCGCCATAAAGCCTACGACGGCTACAAGGCCACCCGCCACGGCATGCCCGAGGAACTGGCCCAACAGATGCCGGTACTGAAAGCGCTGCTGGACGAACTGGGCTTTGTGCAGGTGAGCAGGGCGGGCTGGGAGGCCGACGACATTTTGGGCACCCTGGCCGCCGCCTGCGAGGCCGCGGGCGGCACCACCCTGCTGGCCACCGGCGACCGGGACAGCCTGCAGCTGGTGGACGGCGCCACCACCGTACTGCTGGCCACCAACAAGGAGACCATCCCCATGGACCCCGCCGCCATCCGGGAAAAGTACGGCGTGGAACCGGCCCAGCTCATCGACGTGAAGAGCCTGATGGGCGACTCCTCCGACAACATCCCCGGCGTACCGGGCATCGGTGAAAAGACCGCCCTGGCCCTGGTGCAGAGATTCGGCAGCCTGCAGGCTGTCTACGACCATCTGGACGACCCCGCCATCAAACCGGGCCAGCGCGCCAAGCTGGGTGCCAACCGGGACAAGGCGGAGCTTTCCTATATGCTGGGCACCATCCGCAAGGACGCCCCCATCGACACGGACCCCGCCGCCTACCGCCGCCGTCCCGGCGACCCGGCAGCCGCCGCCCACCGCCTGGCCGGGCTGGAGATGCACAAGCTCATCGGCCGCTGGCAGCTGGACCCCGCCGCCCCCGGCGCGCCTGCGGCGGCGGATAAACCGCTGCCCGCCGTCGCCCCCGCGCCCCTGCCCGACGGCCTGACCGGGCGGGTGTGCCTGGCCCGGAACAGCGACGGGCGCTGGTACGCCGTGCAGGGGGACCAGGTCTTTCTGCCCGACGAACCCCAGCTGGCCGCCCTGCTGGAGAGCGGGGCCGAACTCTGGGCCTTCGACGCCAAACCCCTCTACCATCTGGCACTGGACCATGGCGGCGTGGGCGGCGCCCTGCGCTTTGACGGCAAGCTGGCCGCCTACCTGCTGAACCCTTCGGCCAGCAGCTATGCGGTGGCTCCCCTGGCGGCCGAATACGACGTGCCCGCCGCCTTCACCTGTGAGGACGCCCCCGACGCCGGGGTGCTGGCCGCCCTGCTGGAGCGGCTGGCCGCCGCCCTGGAGGAGAGCGGCCAGCGGCCGCTGCACGACGAGGTGGAACTGCCCCTGGCCCGGGTGCTGGCCGATATGGAGCGGGCCGGCTTCGCGGTGGACGCCGGCGGCATCCGCGCCTTCGGCGACAGCCTGCGGGGCCAGCTGGACGGCATCCTGCAGAGCATCTATGAGGAAGTGGGCTATACCTTCAACGTCAACAGCCCCAAACAGCTGGGCGAAGCCCTGTTCGACAAACTGGGCCTGCCGCCCCGCAAAAAGACCTCCCGCGGGTATTCCACCGACGCTGAAACGCTGGAGAGCCTGCGCCCCTACAGCCCGGTGATCGGCCAGATCCTGAAATACCGCACCTACGCAAAGCTGCTTTCCACCTACGTAGAGGGGCTGCTGAACGCGCTGGGGGAGGACGGGCGCATCCACTCCACCTTCATCCAGACCGAAGCGCGCACCGGGCGCATCTCCTCCACCGAACCCAACCTGCAGAACATCCCCATCCGTACCGAACTGGGCAGCCACCTGCGCAGCTACTTTGTGGCCGGCCCCGGCAATCTGCTGGTGGACGCCGACTATTCCCAGATCGAACTGCGCATCCTGGCCCACGTCACCGGGGACGAGGCCATGCAGCAGGCCTTCCGCGACGGCGCGGACATCCACCGTTCGACCGCCGCCAAAATTTACCATATTCCCGAAAGTGAAGTCACCCCGCAGCTGCGTTCCGCCAGCAAGGCCATCAACTTCGGCATCATGTACGGCAAGGGCGCATACTCGCTGAGCAAGGATCTGGGCGTGACCATCAAGGAGGCGGACGCCTTTCTCAAGACCTATCTGGCCGCCTTCCCCAAGGTTGACGGCTACATGCAGGACTGCATCGCCCACGCCAGGGAGAAAGGCTATGTGGAGACGCTGTTCGGCCGCCGCCGCGCCCTGCCGGAACTGGCCAGTTCCAACTTCCAGGTGCGTTCCAGCGGGGAACGGATGGCCCGCAACACCCCCATCCAGGGCACCGCTGCCGACATCATCAAGCTGGCCATGGTCCACGTATGGCAGCGCCTGCGGGACGAACACCTGCAGGCCCGGCTGTTGCTGCAGATCCACGACGAACTGATCGTGGAAGCGCCGGAAAGCGAAGTGGAGGAAGTGAAGCGCGTGCTGCGCGAGGAAATGGAACAGGTCGTGCAGTACAGCGTGCCGCTGACCACCGACGTAGGCACCGGCAAGACCTGGCTGGAAGCACATTGAGAGGGATGGACCCCATGTTTGTTTTAGGAATCGAATCGACCTGTGACGAGACCGCCGCCGCCATCGTGGAGGACGGGCGGAAAGTGATCTCCAACGTGATCGCCACCAGCGTGAAGGAACAGGCGCTCTACGGCGGCGTGGTGCCGGAGATCGCCAGCCGCCGCCATGCCGAATCCATCAGCGCGGTGGTGGACAAAGCCCTGGCTGACGCGGGCATGACCATTGCCGACGTGGGCGCCGTGGCCGTCACCTTTGCGCCGGGGCTGATCGGCGCGGTGCTGGTGGGCGTCAACTTTGCCAAGGGGCTGGCCTACGCCGCGGGCAAACCGCTGGTGCCGGTGCACCATCTGCGGGGGCATATCGCCGCCAACTATCTGACCCACCCGGCGCTGAAACCGCCGTTTCTCTGCCTGGTGGCCAGCGGCGGGCACAGCCACATCGTACTGGTAGAGGACTGGTGCCGCTACCACGTGCTGGGCCGCACGGTGGACGACGCCGCCGGGGAGGCCTTCGACAAGGTGGCCCGCACCCTGGGGCTGCCCTACCCGGGCGGCCCCAGCATCGCGGCGGCAGCCCGGGGCGGCGATCCCAAAGCCTACAAGCTGCCGGTCCCCCATGTGGAAGGCCGCTACAACGTAAGTTTCAGCGGCCTGAAAACGGCCGTCATCAATGAGGTGCACAACGCCGAACAGCGGGGTGAGCCGGTGAACGTGGCCGATATGGCCGCCAGCTTCCAGGAGCGTATCGACCAGATCCTGGCCAAAAAGCTGCTGGCCGCGGCCGCCGACACCGGCGCCCGGACCATCTGCCTGGCGGGAGGCGTGGCGGCCAACGGGCGGCTGCGCCAGCTGGTGAACGACGGCGCCCAGAAACTGGGCGCCAGGATCTACCTGCCGGAACTGAAATACTGCGGCGACAACGGCGCCATGATCGCGGCGCAGGGCTACTACGAATACCAGGACGGCAACCTGGCCGACTGGACGCTGAACGGCCTGCCCACGCTGGCGATCGACTACCGATAAAAGACCCCCGGTCCAGAAGGGCCGGGGGTTCGTTATTCCCGTTCACGGCGCGGCAGCCACGGCATGCGACGCTGTAAATAGCGGGAGACCCGCATCATAAAATGGTTGTACCGCTCCAGACGGGGCGAAAGAGTCGTCTTCGGAGGATCTTTTTTGAACGTATCCACATCAAAGTAGCGCTCTTTTGCACGGATCAGGATATAACAGGGTTTCTTGGTTTTCCATCCCTCGAAATAGCAAAAGCTGGCGTCCAGCAAGCGGTATTTCGGATGGGTAAAGGCGTACCAGTTGATGTGCGACTCGTCATGCCACAGGGCAATGATCCCTTTTTCCAGATCCTGGTTGATCCGTTTGTTCAGCAGGCGGCAGAATTTAAGGTAGGCCTTTGCTTCCCCGCCGTTGATGCCGCCGCACACATAGTCCCGGCCCAGGCCCATTGGGATAAACGCCTTGCACCGCGGGTTGCGGTCGTACGTAAATTCATAATTGGGCCGCCAGTAAAAAGCCGGATGAAGCACAAATACCATGTGTTCCCGTTTTTCGGCGCGCGGCAGGAACATCGCCTCGGTAATAGGCTGTGTGAATTCACAGTTGGCATTGAAAAAATAAATGTAATCGAACGTCTGCAGTTCCTGCTCACACCGCAAAAAAATTTCAAAACGCTTGAGCGTCGTATACGGCCATGGCTGAGGTTCCTGGTAGATACGGTGGACCCGGGGATTTTCCTCCTCCCCTTCCAGGTGGTCGGCGTCTGTAAAGACAAAATAGTGGATCTCACACTGCTTTAAAAGATACTTTTCCGCGCTGGCCAGGAATTCCGGCCAAAGCCGGAGATATTGCCCGGTGCAGATATACAACGCCGCGACCCTTTTCATGCTTTGCTCTCCTGTTCCACCAGCTTCGTCCGGGGCAGTTCCACCGGGCCCCATTCCTTCGGGTTCCATTCCAGTTCCCCAGCCATAAACGTATGGACCAGCTGGAACTGTATGCCTGGCACCCAGTCTTCGACTGTGTGTGTGCCGCCCTCCCCCAGCGTGAACAGCGTAAAATAGTTGCTGTACTGCCCGGGGGACAGGACCTGAAAATCATATTCCGCCGTAAAGCGGTTGAGCCCCGGATGCAGAGACAGATCGTACAGACAGGATGTAGCCAGCGGATTGCCCACCTCGTCCCGCACTTCAAACCGCAGTCCTGCCTGACGGCTTTCCTCCCGGGCCAGGATCACGTACTCGGCCCGCACCGGTTTGGTGCGTTCGATAGATTCCACCGACGGCACCAGGAAGCGGACGCTCTGCAGACGCAGGTTGTCCCGGCGGAACCAGTTGTCCCGCTTGTATGCGCTGTAATCCACATAGTCGGTACTCTGGGATTTCTGCGAAAGATAGATCGCGATCCCCTCGTCCACATCGCCGTCAAAGACGATGCGTCCCTGGTCCAGCACGATGCAGCGGTCGCACAGGTCGCGGATGGTGGCCATGTTGTGGCTCACATACAGCACGGTCTTGCCGTCCCGCCGGGCTGCCTGACGCATCTTGGTCAGGCATTTCTTCTGGAACTTCATATCACCGACCGCAAGGACCTCGTCCATGATCATGATCTCACTGTCCAGATGCGCCGCCACGCTGAAGGCCAGTTTGACATACATACCGCTGGAATACCGCTTGACCGGGGTGTCGATAAAGTCCCCCACCTCGGAGAACTCGATGATCTCCGCCATTTTGGCGTCGATCTCGGCGCGGGTCATGCCCAGGATGGCGCCGTTGAGGTAGACGTTCTCCCGCCCGGTCATCTCGGGGTGGAAGCCAGTGCCCACCTCCAGCATGGAAGCCACCCGGCCGTAGAGGTCGATGTCGCCTTCGGTGGGTGCGGTAACGTGGGTCAGCAGCTTGAGCAGCGTACTTTTGCCCGCGCCGTTGGAGCCGATGATGCCCACGGCCTCCCCCTTTTTCACCTCGAAGCTGACGCCGTTGAGGGCCATAAAGGTGGTGCCCACCAGCCGCTGATCGGTGCCGATGAGGGTGTTGGGGTCCTCTTTGCCGCGCTTGCGGGCCCACCAGCTCTGCAGGTCGCCCCGCAGCGTGCCGCCGCCGATCTGCCCCAGGCGGTATTTCTTTTTTACATCGCGGACGCGGATCATGAGGTCCTGTTCCTGTTGCATGCTGCGTCCCTCCTTACACGGTGTCCACGAAGGTCTTTTCGACCTTGCTGAAAAGCGAAAGCCCCAGCGCCAGCAGGACCACGGTCCACACCAGCGAAACCACCCACATCAGCACCGAAACTTCACCCGAGCCGAAGAAGATGTAACGGAAGGTCTCCATCGGGGCCGTCATGGGGTTGAGGACCATGGCCGCGTAAAGCACACGGCTCATGCCGCTGATCATCGACAGCGGGTAGACCACCGGCGTGCCGTACATCCACAGCTGCACGCCGAAAGTCACCACCACCATCAGGTCGCGGTAGCGGGTGGTCAAACTGGACACGATGATGCCGCAGCCCAGCCCCAGCAGCCCCACCTGGACCAGCAGCAGCGCGGTCAGGGGCATCAGCGCCCAGTTGGGCTCCACCTGCCCTTTGGCCACATAGTACAGCAGCATCAGGAAGAACATCACGAACTGCAGCAGGAAATTGATGAACGCCGACAGCATGGTGGAAACCGGCATGGCCAGACGCGGAAAATAGACCTTGCTGAAAATCGCCGAATTGGTGGTAAACGTTCCGGAAATTTTGTTGATGCAGGCCGAGAAGAAGCCCCACAGTGCCGTACCGGCCAGGTAGAACAGCCCCTGCGGCACACCGCCGGTGGACATACCCGCGATCACGCCGAACATGACCGTATACATGGCGGCCGACAGCAGCGGGTTGATCAGGACCCAGGCGGGCCCCAGGACCGTCTGTTTGTACATAACGGTAAAATCCCGCTTGACGAACAGCCAGATCAGGTCTTTATAACGCCACAGTTCCCCGAAGTCCACCCGCGCCCAGCCTTTGGCCGGGCTGTAGTGTACATGGTACTGTTTTTGCATCTGCTCCATGAATGTACTCCTTTTGGGTCGGCTCCGCACGCCGGAGCGAAGATTTTACCGCCCGTTTTTGCTTTGCAGAAATTTTTGGTAGACGGGCAGGCCCAGCCGCAGCAGGGCGGCGCGCAGCCGCATGGTGTTCTGCCCGGTACGCCGGGCCAGCCGCATATAGGCATCCGCACAGGCGCGGCAATCCGCCCGGTAGCGCGCGCGCTGCTGCGGTGTGGAGAGGTCGAACCGCTCCTTCTCGCTCAGGTTCTGGATGGCGTCGTTCAGCAGCCCTTCCGCCCGCAGGAGATCCCCTTTTCCGGCAAAATAGTCGCACCATTCGAGCAGGAATTCACTGCGGTCCAGATAGTTGCGGCTGGAACCCTGCGCCATGATACTGCCCCCGCGCTGCACATAACGGTAACCGGGATACGCCAGGCAGGCGATCCTGCCGCACTGTGCCAGCAGTCGCGGCATCAGGAACTGATCTTCGTAACGTTTCCCCTCCGCATAGCGGAGTTCCCGGAAAAGTTCGGCCCGGTACAATTTATTCCAGGCCACCACGTAGTAGATCTTCTGTTCCTCCAGCGCGAAATAGCGCCGCCATACTTCCGCCTCATCCAGCACTTCGTCCCGGAAAACCGTAAAGTCCGGCGATGCCAGCGGACGGTTGTTTTCATCGACGTAGACCAGGTTATAGACCACCAGATCCGCGCTGTACTGCCGCTGCGCTTCCCAGGCGCGGCGCAGGGTATCGGGTTCCAGCAGGTCGTCGCTGTCCACAAAGGTCAGGAACTGCCCCTTTGCCGCCTCGATGCCCGTGTTGCGCGCCGCCGAAAGGCCGCCGTTCTCCCGGTGGATGACCCGGATGCGGGGATCTTTCCGCGCCCAGGCGTCGCACAGGGCCGGGCAGCCGTCCGGGCTGCCATCATCCACCAGAATGATCTCAAAGTCCCCGAATGTCTGCGCCAGCACGCTGGACACGCAGGCGTCCAGGTAGCGTTCGACCCGGTATACCGGGATGATCACACTGATGGCAGGCATGGGACCTCTCCTTTTTGCAGAAACATCATCGGCTGCGGCGGGCGTTCAGCAGCCGGGTATAAACGTGAAAGACCGGCAGCCCGGCGCGCAGCGCCAGGGCGCGGATGCGCAGCGAACGGCTGCCTTTGCGGGCGGCCAGCGCCGCATAGACGCGGCAGAGTTCCCCGCGCACCGCTGCAAACTCCGCCCGGTGGCCCGGCTTGCGCAGATCGTAGGCGGCCTTGTTCCGGTACAGGAACCCCGCCGCGTCGGTGAGCGCGCCCTCGGCCCGGTCATACCACCCGCGGGAAAGGAAATACTCCGCCCGGTGGATGTCCCCGCGGGTCACAGCAAGGCGGACTTCCTTGCGGCCGGTGGCCGTGATGCTGCCCTCGTGCTGCAGCACAAAGTAGCCGGTATAGGCCAGACACTGGACCGTGCCGCAGCGGGCGATCAGGTCCGGCAATACATAGTAATCCTCATGGACCATTCCTTCGGGGTAGCGCACGTCCTCGAACAGCCGGGCCGCATACAGGCGGTGCGCCGTCCCCGTGAACTGGCTGATCCACGGCGTGTTGAAAGCATCCCAGAACCGGGATTCTGTCAGGACCGTGTCCGCCGGGAAGCGCTGCGCTTCGGGCAGCGGGCGCAGGGCGCCGTCCGGCAGCATGCGGCAGCAGTTGCAGATCACCAGTCCCGCGCCGCTGTTCCCGGCCGCCGCATACAAAGTGGCGAAAAGTTCCGGGGCCACGGTATCGTCGCTGTCCACCATGGTGATCCAGTCTCCCCGCGCGGCATCCAGCCCGGCGTTGCGCGCGCCGGAGGGACCCGGCCCGGTCTTGGCCGGGTGCAGCGCCCGGATGCGCGGGTCTTTGCCCGCCCAGGCATCGCAGAGAGCCGAGCAGTTATCAGGGCTTTCGTCATCCACCAGCAGCAGCTCAAACGACGCAAAGGTCTGGGCCAGGATGCTGCGCACGCAGGCGTCCAGCGTTTTTTCCGCCTTGTAGACCGGCACGATGACGCTGATTTTCGGTTTTTCTTGCAACATGGCGGTACCTTTTACTGTGCGGGGGCGTCGTCCACGCCGGGCAGGTGGATCAGGCTGCCCATGTAGAGGTTGGCGCTCTCAGGGTGCCAGCGGGAAATGCCGCTCTCGGTCGTGAAGGTCATCTCCCCGAATTTGATGCTGCCGTCGTTCAGCGCATACAGGTCCACGCGCACCGCCGTAAAGCCCTGGCTCAGCGTCCGGGCGATCTCCAGCATTTTGTCCAGATTCTTCGGCCGGGGCAGATCGGGCTGTTCCAGCGGCACATTGATATTGAAAGGCAGCAGGTTCCAGCCGGTATCGTAGAAGATCATGCGTTCTTCCTTGTCGGTGTAGCGTTCCAGAATATGCAGGATGATCTTCGGTTCACCGTCAAAGCAGAAGAACTTGTAATCATACAGGTCCCCGCCGTCGTTTTCGATAAACTTTTCCGCAATGATGCGCGGTTTGATGTGGATGTACTGCACATCCAGCCCGCCCATCAGGTAACAGTAATTGATCTTGAGCCATGTTTCCATCTTGCGGCGGGCATCGGCCTTGTCGAACCTGGATTTGTCCTGCACCGCAATGTTCCAGCCCGCGCCGTGGTTGGTCTTGAGCATAAATTTATCGGGCAGTTTGTCGAAGTCGATCTCATCGAAACGATCCCAGACCCCCAGCAGCGGGATCAGGTATTCCTCGCCGATCTTCTCCTTGACCCACGCCCGCACGGTATACTTGTCCACCAGCGGATAAACGTCCTCAAAACCGCCGTAGAGTTTGAGCCACTGGGTCTTTTCGCTGAACGTTTTGGGGTGTTCCAGGTCCAGCGGCGTGTGGGTGTAATTGGTCTCCAGGAACCACTTTTTCAGCGCCTCCGGGTAGTCCTTCTTTTGCAGGCAGGCCCAGTAGGCATAGTTTTTGTTGGCGATCTTGCGGTACTTCAGGTAGGTGACGATGTACCGCACGCTGACGACCGGCCCGTTGTGCAGCAGATATTTAAGCCCCCGCGCCGCATGCCGCGGCAGCCAGGTCACCGCCCGCCCGATTTTATACGAGGAGGAACCGTACACGGCCTCCAGTTCATGGCGCAGCAGTTCCGCCTGCTGTTCCGCCGTCAGTTCATGCATGTCTTCCATAGCTGCGTCCCCCTTCAGACCGCCTGTTCCTGTTTGCGCCGCGCTTCTTCCAGCAGGGCGCGTACTTTCGGTTTCCAGATAAAATGGCGGCAGACTTTGGCAGCGAAAAACCATACGGGATTTTCGATCTCGCACCACAGGCGCGCGGCCAGCGGTTCCCGGTTATAGTTGACGATCCGGCGCAGCCGCCCCGCATGGTAGGCGCGGATATTTTCCATATAGGTCTGGGCTTCCCCGGTCAGCTGCGGGTTCCTGCGGGCGGCAAACAGCTGCCGGTATTCAAACAGAAACCGCACCAGCCCGCTGCCAAACAGGCCCTTGCAGATCGAAGCCTGCTGGTAGAGCATCAGGGCGTTCAGGATATAGTTCTGGTATACGCTGCGGCGATGGTAGGTGCTGCCCTCCATCTGGCGGTAGTTGAACATGCAGTCCGGCAGATAATAGATACCGCCGTACGGCAGGAACTGGAAGGTCAGCATATTGTCGATGATCTGCACGCCGCTGGTGTAGGGGTCGATCCCCTGCAGGCCGATGTTGCGGAACATCATGGCGTTGGTATGCACATACAGGAAACTCCAGTACTCCTTTGCCGTCAGGGAACATTCCCGCAGCGGTTTCTCAATGGGCTGCGTCTTGCCTGTGCTTTCCCAGTAATAACAGCCGTTATGCCCGCAGCCGATGTAACGGTGTCCGGTGTCGGCGTCCAGAATGTCGGCCTGTTTCTGCAGTTTGTGCTCGTCGGTATAAAAATCGTCGCCGTCCAGGTAGCAGACATACTCACCTTTGGCCTCATAGAACAGGCGGCCGCGGATGGCGTTCATCCGCCGGATACGCTCGTTCGCTTCATATTTGGCGCCGGGGGTGCGGTCCATCACGAATACCCGCACCGAATCGGGGCGCTTCTGTTCCCAGGCGCGCAGCTTTTCGATGGTGCCGTCGTCGGACCCGTCGTCGGCGCACAGCACTTCCACGGGAAAATCCGTCTTTTGCGCCAGCACGCTTTCCAGCGTCTGGTCGACATAAGGCTCCAGATTATAAAACGAGATCAACACGCTGACTTTGGGCCGTTGCATCATAAGAACTCCTTATTCCGCCAAAACTTCATACCACAGCAAATTCTGCGCGTCCGGGCACAGATCCAGCGGCTGATAGCCCTGTTTCTGATAAAAACGCCGGGCCCGGTGGTTCTCCGGGTCCACACACCAGTAGATGCGCCGCAGGCCCAACTCCTGGAAGCCAAACTGCAAGATGGCCTGCATGGCTGCCGCAGCGGCGCCTTTCCCCTGAGCACACCGCCGCATACAGATCGCGAACTCCGCCTGCCGGTCGTCTTTGTCAAGATTTTTCAGGCTTACGGTCCCCAGGTATACATTTTGCTCGTCCGCAACAGCACGGTGTACATCCGTCGGGTCCTGCGCAGCACAGTCGATAAAACGGCAACAGTCCTGCAGCGTTTTGCTGGCAAACTGCCCTCGCATATGCTGTACGAGTTCCGGATCGTGCATCCACTCCAGCATAAAAGGCGCGTCTTGCGGCTGCAGATAACGCAAATGAATCACAGTACTTTCCCTTCTGTCACCAGGCGCTTGAACACATCGTAATCCCGGATGTAGTCGTCGGCGTCGTAGTAGGAGTCGGCCGCCACGCACAGCACGGAATCTGCCTGCTGCCAGATCATCTCGCGCCACATATAGTGTTCCACGATCAGGCCCCGGGCCGGGTCGTCCAGCAACACTTCCGTCTTTTCCACGCCGTCGTCCAGGCGGATCAGAATGCTGCCGTAGGGGCACCACAGGACCTGCCGCAGCGCTTTGTGGGCATGGCCGCCGCGCTGCACTCCGGCCGGGGCGCCGTGGATATAGTAGATGCGCTTGATGTCGAACGGAACGTCCCGCCCGGCCTCAAAGACCGAGAGCGTGCCCATACCTTCCGCCGTGACGCTTTTCATGCTGATCGTCTGAATAATCATTTGTCTGCCTTTCTTCAGGAAATCCGAATGACGGCCGTGCCGTCGATCATGGCGCAGTACTCCCCCTCCGGGTACGCAGGCATCGCCTGGACCCGCGGATCTTCCGCCCACTGGTCGAGCTGCGCCTGGTCCGCCACCACGTTGGCTGTGCTGCCCATCACATGCTGGAACCACCACTTGATCGTTCCGTCATAGGTCAGCGCCGAGCTCACCTGGTGCAGGTCCCCTTCGGCATAGCGGCTGAAGGCCGGGTCCCGGTAGGCGAAGTCGGAATCGGTAAAACTTCCGGCAAACACCACCGGGGTCTGCCCTTCCTCATAACCGGGAAGCTGCTGCACCTTTGCCATGATGGCGGTCACCTGCCGCGCGGTCTGGTCATAGACCAGCTGGGTGTATACATACGCGCCGTTGGAACAGATCGCCATGCGCAGGATCAGAAATGCACAGAGCAGCGCGCTCCCCCAGCCCCACAGCTTCCGGGGGCTGCCCATCCCGTCGACCGAAAAGAGCATCAGCGGCAGCGCATAAACGAGAAACAGCGCGTGCTGCATAAGGATATACACGTTGCCGGAGGTCAGCAGATAGATCACATTGAGCCCCAGCGGCAGCAGCGCCACCGCGGCCAGCGCCTGAACGGCCGCCCGGACGTTTTTACCGCGCAGCCGCAGTACCAGCCCCAGCACGCTGAGCGCCAGCAGCAAAGCCGTCGCCACCCGCATGCCCCGGTCATTCCATCCGGATGCCCCCAGCAGTGTGGCAAAAAAGTTTTGATACACCGCCGGGATCCCCGCCAGGATCGCGGCCGGCCCCAGCCGGGTCAGCTGGGCCAGACCGTTGCCGGTGTCGGCCAGCTGGTAGCCGGTGAGCGCCAGCGAGACCCTGACCGAAAGCAGATAGAGCGCCCCGCCTGCCGCCAGACAGGCCAGCGCGTACACGCCGCGGCCCAGCCATTCCCGCCAGGAAGCCCCCCGCAGCGCCCGGCCCAGCAGCAGGAGCAGGAAAAGCCCCACGGCGAACTGGATGTAGCTTTGGTACAGCGCTAGGCACCCGCAGAAGCAGACCGCCGCACCGCACACGCCCCAAACGCCGCGCCAGCGCTCGGCGCACCATACGCCCGCGCAGGCCAGCAGCATAGCCAGCAGATAGGCGTCCGTCTCATAGGTATAAGTAGCCAGCACCGACGTCACGCTGGCGCAGCACCCCAGCAGGCCGGTCAGCAGGGCCGCCGCCCAGCGTTTGAGTTCCAGCAGCCGGGCGATGCCGTACCCGGCCAGCGCCAAATACAGCGTACCGAATGCGCCGATGAGCCAGGGCGCGGCGATCTTGCCGCGGATCAGCGGAAAATACAGGTTCTGCGCCCAGCGGCCCAGCACATACATGGTCCACTGTGCATCGAATACAAGGACCGTGCCGTCATGGTTGGGGAACAGGTTGGCAAACGCAAAACCGTGGGCCAGCAGCATACAGGCCAGCGCCGCCAGCGATACCACCGCCAGCAGGCGGCGGTCCACCCGGGCCCCGGCAGCGCACAGTTTTTGTTCCGCTGTGTCCAGAAAATTCCGCATAAGCAGGAGGCTCCTTCTCATTGATCTGCCGCCGGCATCCGTCCGGCCGCCGCATAGATGGCCCGCAGTTTGGCCGCGTCGCCGTTCACCGGGGGCTGCCAGGCATGCTGCGCCTTTTTGAAGGGATGGTTCTGCGGCACGATCAGCCGCCCCACCAGCCCCCGCACCAGGCGGCTTTTGTGCCGGTCGTTGAAAAAGTACGCATACGCCAGCCGTACCGTGCGGTCCCGCGGATACTGCCGGTGCAGCAGTTCTACCATGGCGCGCCATTCCTGCGCCATGCGCTGCCGGGCCGCGCCGTCGGTGGACACGCCGCCGCCGTACTCGTACCAGGTGGCCACCCGGTCGTACCGCCGGATGGGGACGCCCTGCACGGCAAAGAGCCGCACAGCGAAATCCTCCGCCAGACGCACATGGCCGGCCATCGTTTGCAGCGCCTGCACCAGCAGATCCCGCTCATACACCATACCGCAGCCGCTAATGCCGTCGTCAAAGAGCAGCAGGTTGCGCTTTACCGCGCCGCCGTCATACTGCGCCGGGTCGTAGGGGGCGCGGTCAAAGGGCGTTTCCCCGGGGGCCGGGGCGGGGGCAGGTCCCGGCGTATAATAAGCCTGCTTGGCGAAGGCCGCCCGCGGGGCGTCGGCCCGCAGCCGTTCCAGCCACCAGGAAACCGTCCCCGCGTCGTAAAGATAATCCCCCGGCGAGAGGGTCAGCACCCAGCGGGTCTGCACCGCCTGCGATGCGTTCAAAATATTCCGCACCGTACCGCCGTTTTGTGCCATGGCAACGGCCGTCACATCGGTGACGCCGCCGGAGGCCAGCCAGGCCCGGCTTTCTGCAAAATAAGGCTGCGGCGAACCGTCGTCGGCCAGCGCCACCGCAAACTCCCGGGTATCCTGCATCACAAGGGAAGCCAGCGTGCGCCGCAGCGCCGCCGGGTCAGGCCGGTATTGCGCCACCAGAACGGTCAGCAGTTTTTCCATGACGGCCTTGCCCCCTTGCCTCGTTTATCAGGACTGCATGCGGCCCATGCGGCCGCGCCAGAAATCCAGCGCGCCGCGGAAGGCCCCGTAGCTGCGCCCCTTGCGGCGGCCCAGCAGCCGGGTGAGCGCATAGCGCGCCGCCCCGGCGGCCAGCGGGCCCGCCGCTTTCAGCCGCGCATACGCCCGGCTTTTTCCCTTGCAGGTAAGATACAGTGTGTTGCGGGTGATGTAATAGACCGACAGCATCCCGCCGGCGCTGCCGCCCGCCTTGTGCCAGATCCTGGCGTCGGGCAGGAACCACAGGGGTACGCCCGCATCCCCCAGGCGCATGCAGTAATCCACGTCCTCACAGTACATGAACAGCGTTTCGTCCAGGTACCCCACCTGCTCGATGACGGCCCGGGGCAGCAGCACGCAGCAGAAGGTGATGAAGTTGACCTGTCCGGCCCGGGCAAAAGCCGGACCGTCCTTCTGGTGGCCGCCCAGGTGCTGCACCTTGCCGGTGGCCCGGTCCAGCACGCCGCCCGCGAACCAGATCTCGTCCGGCGGGTCCAGGAACAGCATCTTGGGGCAGCTCACCGCGCCTTCGGGGGTCTGCCGCAGCAGCGTTTCGAGAAAATCCGGCGCCGCCACCGTGTCGTTGTTGAGCAGCAGCGCCCACTCGCAGCCGTCGGCCAGCGCGCGGCGCATGCCGATGTTGTTCACCGCCGCAAAGCCCAGATTCTGTTCCTGCGGCAGAAACACGGTGTTCGGCGGCAGGTGCTCCCGCAGCCGCGCCACCGAATCGTTGGGGGAAGCGTCGTCCAGCAGGATGATCTCGAAATCCCGGAAGGTCTGCTTTTCGAGGCTTTGCAGGCACTGGACCGTGTCCTGCCAGCCGTTGTAATTGGAGATGACGATCCCGACTTTTGGCATGGTTACTCCTTAAACGAATTGACCGCGTCGATGACGGCCTGGACCTGTTCTTCGGTCATGCCGTAGTACATGGGCAGGCTCAACTCGGTGGCCGAGATTTCCTCTGCCAGCGGCAGGGCCCCCTTGGGGACGCCCAGTTCCCGGTAGGCCCCCTGCAGGTGGATCGGCGTGGGATAATGCTTGTTGGTGCCGACGCCCCGGGCCGTCAGGTGGGCTTCCAGCGCGTCGCGGGCCGCGCAGCGCACGGCAAAAATATGCCACACATGTTCGCAGTGTTCAGCCACCGCGGGCAGAACCACCGCCGGGTTGGCGATCCCGGCGCAGTACCTCGCCGCGATGCGGCGGCGCTCGGCGTTCATGGCGTCCAGATACGGCAGCTTGACCGACAGGAAAGCGGCCTGCAGTTCATCCAGGCGGGAGTTCTGCCCTTTGTAGATATGATGGTACTTGAAGTCGCTGCCGTAGTTGCCCAGGGCCCGGACTTTCTTGGCCAGGTCGGGGTCGTTGGTGGTCACGCAGCCCGCGTCGCCCAGCGCGCCCAGGTTCTTGCCCGGGTAGAAGCTGAACCCGGCGGCGTCCCCCAGGCAGCCCGCGCGGCGGCCCTGCCAGGTGGCGCCGTGGGCCTGGGCCGCGTCCTCGATGACTTTCAGCCCGTGGGCGTCCGCGATGGTGCGGATGGCGTCCATCTGCGCGCACTGGCCGTACAGATGCACGGCGATGATGGCCCTGGTGCGCGGGGTGACGGCGGCCTCGATGCGGTCGGGGTCGATGTTGTAGGTCTCCAACAGCGGTTCCACAAGGACCGGCGTCGCCCCCGCATAGCTGACCGCCAGCACGGTGGCAATGAAGGTGTTGGAAGGCACGATGACCTCGTCCCCCGGGCCGATGCCGAACGCCTTGAGGATCAGCACCAGGGAATCCAGCCCGTTGCCGCAGCCCACACAGCAAGAAACGCCGCAGTAGCGGGCGAACGCCTGTTCAAAGGCTTCGTCCTCGCGGCCTTCGATGTACCAGCTGTTCTGCAGCACGCGGGCAAAGGCCGCGCGCAGGTCGCTGTCGAGTTCCCGCTCCATCGGGCGGAAGGATACAAAAGGCACTTGGATCGGCTGATCGGGCATAAATGGCACGCCTCATTTCACAAAAAATCTGCGGCAGGCACAGTGTGCCTACTATACCGTCCCATTATACAACGATTTGCGCCGTTTCGCAACCGTAAAACAGGGCGCCCCTCCTGCAAGGAGCGCCCTGTTTTTTCACCGGCGCGTATTCGGTTTTGGCGCGCGGGTGGCGCAGCGGGGGCCGCAGCCGTCCTCGTCCACATGGACGTGTCCGGCGCAGCAGCAGCGCCCTTCCAGGTACCGGCAGCCCTTGTCGTCGCAGCGGATCTCGGTCTCTGCGGCGGCGGGGGCGTTGTCGGTGGCCACGTTGCCGACCCCCTCGCTGTTGCGGTAGCTGGCGCAGACGGCGTCGCTGCCCTTCGTATGGCGGACCTTGATACCGCCCAGGCAGCAGCCGCCCGCCTTGTTGTGGCAGCAGTCGTACTGCGCGCAATCCAGATAAACCATGATGCAAACACCTCCGGGGCTAGTGTGCCCGGAGGCGGGGCCGTTATTCTGCCTCAAAGGGAGGCAGCAGTCGCCCACCGATACCGCAGCGGCGTGTCGGAGGCCAACCGCCGCGCCAGCGGCGGCGATTGTGAAAGAAAAACAGCGCTGCGCGACGCGCAACGCTGTTTTGGTTGGGCCGGCCGGATTCGAACCGACGGGTGGAGGAGTCAAAGTCCTCTGCCTTACCGCTTGGCGACGGCCCATTGCAAAAAGAAAGGCCGTGCAGGGCTGGGCCTACACGGTCTTTGGTGGGGTGCCTAGAGAGATTCGAACTCTCGGCCTCCAGAGCCACAATCTGGCGCGCTAACCAACTGCGCCATAGGCACCACGAAGTGCGCCCGAAGGGACTCGAACCCCCGGCCCACTGCTTAGAAGGCAGTTGCTCTCTCCAGCTGAGCTACGGGCGCACGCGGTTCTTGCCCACAGGGGCATGCTGCGTGGGTTATTATAGCAGATGGCCGGCGCCAAGTCAAGAGCCTTTGCGCGATTTTTCAGATTTTTTGCAGCCGGGGCGGCCAGGGCTCCACAAAATAGAGTTCGTACCACTCGATGAAGCAGTAAAAACTCCAGATCTTCGTCATGGCGTTGACCCGCCCCTCCCGGTGGGCTTCCAGCAGTTCCGCCAGCGCCCGGGTGTGGAAGAATTCCTCCGCCACCGGCCCTGTGAGTGTTTCCCGTACCCGGGAATACCACGGTTCCTGGCGCAGCCAGGCTGCCAGCGGCACCGGGAACCCCCGTTTGGGGCGGCGGGCCAGACCGCCGGGCAGGCTGCGGGCCGCGGCGGCGCGCAGCGCCACCTTTACGCTGCGCCGGGTGCAGCGCAGCGGACGGGGCAGCGCCAGCGCCGCCGCCAGTACCTCCCGGTCCAGAAAAGGCACCCGCAGTTCCAGGCTGTGGGCCATGCTCATACGGTCGGCCTTGCGCAAAATGTCACAGGGCAGCCAGGTCTGCAGATCCACCCATTGCAGGGCGGTGGCTTCGTCCAGGTCCCGCACGGCGTCAAAATACGGCCGGAAGCAATCCGCCGGGGCATGGTCCGGCGGATGTCTGAGGTAACGGTCCCGCTCCGCCGGGGTGGAAAACACATAGTTGGCCCGGGCGCTGCGCTGCCAGCGGTCCTGCGCGCCCCGCTGCAAAAAGGCGCATCCGGGCAGCGCCAAGGCCGCCAGCTGCCGCACGCCCCGGGGCAGGCGCTGCCACGCCCCGGCATGCACGCCCTGGCAGTACAGCGGATACCCGCCGAACAGTTCATCCGCCCCCTCGCCCGAGAGCACGACCTTGACCTGCCGCCGGGCGCTGCGGCACAAAAAGTAGAGGGGCACTTCCGCGGGGTTGGGCATGGGTTCGTCCAGCGCCCACTGCACGGCGCGGTTGGCCGCGAAGAAATCCCCGGCGTTGACGAGCGTTTCGGTACAGGGAACGCCCAGCTGCGCCGCCGCCGTGCGCGCCGCGGGCAGTTCCGAGCAGTCCGCCTCGGCGTAGCCCACGGAAAAACAGCGCAGTTTTTCCTGCTGTCGGGCGGCTTTGCAGGCGGTCAGGCTGGAATCCACCCCGCCGGAGAGGAAACACCCCACCTCCACATCGGCCAGACGGTGGGCTTCCACGCTGTCGGTGAAAGCCCGGTCGATCTCCGCCGCCCAGTCCCCCAGGCTGCGGCCCCGCTGCGCGGCAAAATGCGGCGTGCCCCAGCGGCAGACCTCCAGCCCGCCGTCCTGCCAGCGGAAGCAATGCCCGGGCAGCAGTTCCTGCACCCCGGCAAACATCGTGTCGCCGCCGGGCAGGTACTCGATGCTGAGCCAATCCCCCAGGCGCCCGGTGTTCAACCGCTTTTCAAACGCCGGGTGGGCCAGGAAGGCCTTGATCTCGCTGCCGAACAGGAGCAGGCCGCCCCGCCGGTAATAGTACAGCGGTTTGATGCCGAACAGGTCCCGCGCGCCGAAGAGCGTGCCCGTGCGGCGGTCCCACAGTACAAAGGCGAACATGCCCCGCAGCCGTTTTGGCAGCGCGTCGCCCCACTGTTCCCAGCCGTGGAGCAGCACCTCGGTATCCGAGCGGGTGGCGAACACATGCCCGGCCTGTTCCAGTTCCCGGGTCAGTTCGCGGTAGTTGTAGATCTCGCCGTTGAACACCGCCACCAGGCGGCCGTCCTCGTTGAACATGGGCTGGCCGCCGCCCTCCCGGTCGATGATGGACAGCCGCCGGTGCCCCAGCGCCGTGCGGACGTCGGCGTAAGTCCCCTCGCCGTCGGGGCCGCGGTGGCGGATCTGGTCCGCCATGGCCTGCACCGTGCGCCGGGCCTCGGCAGGGTCATGCCAGGTTTCGCTAAAGCCAACAAGACCGCACATGGCGGGCCTCCTTTCGCGGGCGTTCGTCAGCGGCGGCGCGGCATCTTGCGCCAGTATCCGGCCTGCCGCAGCCCATACCAGAGATACCGGGCCGGTCCCTCCCCCGCCGCCAGCAGATGGCGGCAGCCGCACCCCCGGCGGCGCAGCGCGGCGGCACGGCGCAGCAGCCGCCGGTCGGGGCAGAAGCGGCGCACCACGCCCCAGGGGGCCGTGTGCCAGACCGCCGCCCGCAGCGCCGGGGCCGTGACCGGGCGGCGGCCGGCCAGGTCCTCCAGCAGCGGGCGGGCCAGGGAGGCCCCCGCCGCCGCGCAGGCGTAGGAGGAACGCCCCTGCCGGGGGTTCATCTCGAAAAGGACCGGCTGCCCGGCGCGGTCATACTTGAAGTCAAAATTGGCAAAGCCGTGCCAGCCGTTTTGCTCCAGCAGAGCGGCCAGCGCGTCCAGCAGCGCCCGGTCCTGCCGGGCCGGTTCGATGAGCAGCGCGGCGTAGTTGCCGGCGCCTTCCGGCGTAGTCTCCTGCAGCAGTACCTGCCCCTGCACGATCCAGCGCACCCGGCCGTCCGCGCCGCAGTAGGCGTTGACCACGCCCAGGGCGGTATCCGGCCCCGGGATGTACTCCTGCAGCAGCAGCGCGCCGCGGTAACCGCCCCGGCCCACGGCTTCCACCGTCCGGGCCAGCGCCGCCCGGTCTTTTGCCAGATAGACCTTGCGGCGGCCCGCAAAACGGCACTTTTGATAGGCGGCGGGGTCCGCGGGCTTGACGATGACCGGCCCGCCGAAGGGCAGTTCCGGCACCGGCGCGCCGAAAGGCAGCGTGACGCCCTGGGGCGTGCGCAGCCCCGCGGCCGCGCAGACGGCGGCAAAGCCGGTCTTTGTTCCCAGTTTTTCCACCGTTTCCGGCGGCGGGCAGGCAAAGCGGTACAGCGGCCCCAGCTGCGCCCGGCAGCGGGCCAGCTGCATCGCATAGCCGTCGTCGCAGGGGACCAGCAGACGCCGCCCCGCAGGCAGGGCGCGGGCGGTCTCGGCCAGGGTACGCACAAAAACGGCGTCCCCGTCAAGCCGTGGCTGTTCCACCACCCGCCGCAGCAGGCGGGTGTGGGCCAGCGCGGGCAGGGCACGGCGGCAGACCGCCACGCTGCGCACGCCGCATTCCTCGTAAAAGCTGCGCGCCATGCCGTAGACGTTGGCGTCGCCGCCCAAAAGCACCGGCAGGACCCCGTCCATCGCCACCACCCCCTTCCTCACAGTATATGAAGAACCGGGCCCGCTATGCGCGCGCGAAACAGAAAGCCCCGCCGTTCCGGCGGGGGAACAGCGGGATCACGCGTTTTATGGGGTTTCTTTCCAGTGGTCCAGCTTCGGCAGCATCTCCTCCAGATAGGCGCGTACCTGTTCCTGGGGCCAGGCTTCGCTGGCCATATGCCCCACCAGGAACTCGGTCAGTTCCTCCAGGCTGCCGTAGACGAATTTTCCGTCCGCATAACACCATTTGCAGTATGCCTCGTTGAAGGTCCCGTCCGGCTCCCGGCTCATGGCGGCGTCCTCCAGCGGCATACCGCAGCACTGGCACACCAGCTTGCGCGGCGCGCCCAGCAGTGTGTTGATGGACACATCCAGCACCGCCGAAAGCCGCTTGAGCGTTTCGGTATTGGGCACCGTTTCGCCGGTCTCCCAGCGGGAGACCGCCTGCCGGGTCACATAGAGCCGCTCGGCCAGCTGTTCCTGAGACAGCCCCCTGCGCGTGCGCAGCGCCGCGATCACATCCTTGGTTTCCATATCGTATCACCTCAGCCGTATTGTACCACGGCCCGCAGGGCCTGCCAAGCAACCCGCTGTTGCCCCGCAGGCCGCTTTTACGGCCGCTCGTCGAGGGCGCGGACGTCGGTCCACAGCTGGCCGGAGGCGTCGGTCATGCGCACGACCAGTTCCGCTGCCCCGCCCCCATACGGCCAGCCCTGTTCGTTTTCTGCGCTCAGGAAATTCCCGCGCCAGCCTTCGCATACCCGGTCCGCCGTCTCTCCCACGTCGCCGGTGCGTTCCAGCGCGATCTTTTCTGCCGTCTGCCCGTCCAGCCGCAGTTCCATCTCCACCGTCTGCGGCTGCATCCAGACCGGCAGATCCAACTCGACCTCCACCGGGTAGCTGGTCAGCGTCAGCAGCGTCCGGCCGTCCTGCTGCCGGGTGCGGAAGCCGTAGGCGAGCGCCGTGTTCTCGATCCAGCGGAAGGCCGGCCGGAAGGCATCCTCGCTGCACACGACCGCGCCCAGCGTTTCCTGCACGGTGGTCCCGGCGGCGCTCTGCCACTGGACCATAAACCGGGCCGTCTCCCCCATCTTCAGGATCAAAACACCGTCCGTGTACCAGGCGCCGTCCGGCCCCTCGGTCAGATCCACCCACGCGCGGGTGCCGTCATAGTCGCCGCCCTGATGGATCAGCAGCAACCGGGCCGACATCCCGTCGTAGACGGTGCGCGGCGTCACCGCCACACCCACTTCCACCCAGGGGGACGGCAGGTTCCATTGCACGGACCGCACGCTCCATTCCCAGTCCAGCACCGTGCTTTCCCCCTGGCGCACCGCGGCCTGCAGTTCTTCGATTTGGGCCGACAGTTCCTGCTGCGTGCGGGAAAACTGCGCCTGCAGCACGGTCTGGCTCTCCTGCAGCGCGCGCACCTGGCGGTCGTACTGGAAAGCCGCCGCCAAAACGCCGCACAGCAGCAGCGCCGCAGCCGCAGCCGCGCCCGCGCCCCAGGCCCGGCGGCGGCGTTTTTCCCGGGCATCCCGCGCTTCCAGCAGGGCGCGCAGGGCCTCCAGCGTGACGGCGGGCCCGCCGTTCTCCGGGGCAGGGCCTGCGCCGCCCAGCAGCGCGTCCACCCCCACGCCCAGCGCCCCGGCCAGCGCCTGCAGGTTGTCCACGCCGGGCAGGGCGGCGTCCTTCTCCCACTTGCCCAGCGCCTGACGGCTGACGCCCACCTGTTCAGCCAGGGCTTCCTGGCTCATGCCGCGGTTTTTGCGGGCGGCCTGAATGTTCTGCCCCAAGGTCATCGCTTCCGCCTCCTTTTTCTTGTAGTATACCATATCCGGCGGCAGGAAAACAGCAAGCGCCCCTGCCAAACCGGCAACCTGTGGTTGCCGCGCCCCGGCTGCGCATACTATAAGACAGCGCCATGGGGAAAGGATGGGACGTCCATGTGTGGAATTGCCGGATTCATCAACGCCAGAGGCTGCGCGGACGGCGCGGTGCTGCAGGCCATGCTGCGCCGCATCGCCCACCGCGGCCCCGACGGCCAGGGGGTGTTCCTGGACGGGGCCGCCGCGCTGGGGCACCGGCGGCTGGCGGTCATCGACCTGGAGGGCGGGCCCCAGCCCATGTTCAACGAGGACGGGCGGCTGGCACTGGTGTTCAACGGCGAAATTTACAACTACCGGGACCTGACCCGGGAACTGGCCGGGGCCGGGCACACCTTTGCCACCCGGTCGGACAGCGAGGTACTGCTCCACGGCTGGGAACAGTGGGGGCGGGGCCTGCTGCCCCGGCTGCGGGGGATGTTCGCCTTTGCCCTGTGGGACCGGCAGGACGGCGCGCTGTTCTGCGCCCGGGACGCCTTCGGCGTCAAACCGCTGTACTACTGCCAGACGGCGGAGGGCACGCTGCTGTTCGCCAGCGAGATCAAGGCGTTCCTGGACCACCCCGCCTTTGAAAAACGGCTCAACACGGCCCAGCTGGAGCTTTACCTGAGCTGCCAGTATTCCCCCGGGGCGGACACCTTTTTCTGCGGTGTGAAAAAGCTGCTGCCCGGCCATTGGCTGGAATGGCGCGGCGGCCGGCTGCGCACCGGGCGCTGGTGGGCCCCGGATCTTGCCCCCGCCCGGTCCCCGGGCCGCTGGGACGGCGCCATCGACGCGGTCTTGCGGGACAGCGTGGCCGCCCACAAGGTCGCCGACGTGGAAGTGGCGGGCTTCCTCTCCGGCGGGGTGGATTCCGCCTGCCTGACGGCCCTGGGACGGCCCGCCCGCTGCTACACCATCGGGTACGCCGAACCCGGCTACGACGAGACTGCCGAGGCGGCGGCGCTGGCCCGCTACCTCGGCGTCGAGCACCGGGTGCGGCGCATCACGCCGGAGGAATTCTGGGCGGCGCTGCCTGCCGTGCAGTACCACATGGACGAACCGCTGGCCGACGCGGCGGCGGTGGCGCTGTATTTTCTCAATCAGGAAGCCGCGCGGGAGTACAAAGTCTGCCTTTCGGGCGAGGGGGCCGACGAACTGTTCGCCGGGTACAACATCTACCGCGAACCTTTCACGGCCCGCTGGTATGACCGCCTGCCCGCCGCCCTGCGCCGGGGGTTGGGGGCGCTGGCCGCGCGGCTGCCCGCCGCGCCGGGGCTGCGCTTCCTGGTACGGCGCGCCCGGCCGCTTTGCAGGCGTTACTACGGCAACACCGCGCTGATGACCGAGCGGGAAAAACGCCGCCTGCTGCGCAGCTGCCGCGGCCGCGTGCAGCCCTTTGACCTGGCCCGGCCGCTCTGGCAGGCCAGCGAAGGGCTGGACACGGTGACCCGGATGCAGCTGTGCGACCTCTCGCTGTGGCTGCCGGGGGACATCCTGCTCAAAGCCGACAAGATGAGCATGGCCCACGGGCTGGAACTGCGGGTGCCCTTTTTGGACCGGGAAGTCTTTGCGCTGGCCCGCCGCCTTCCCGCCGCCGCCAAGGCCGACGCCCGGCACACCAAAAAGGCCCTGCGGGCCGCCGCGGCCCGGCGCCTGCCCGACGCCAGCGCCCGCCGCCCCAAACGGGGTTTCCCGGTGCCGGTGCGGGACTGGCTGCGCCAGCCCGTCTGGGCCGCCCGTGTGCAGGAGGCGTTCCACAGTCCGGCCGCCGCCCGCTTTTTCGACGTGCGCCGTCTGGACCGGCTGCTGGCCCGCCACCTGCACCGCCGCCAGGACAACTGGCGGCAGATCTATTGCATCTACTGTTTTCTTGTGTGGTACGACCAGTTCTTTGGGGGTGATCCGGCATGAGGTTGTGTGAACTGCTGCCCGCCGTGGAGGACGGCGTGCTGCTGCAGGGCGATCCCCGCACCGAGGTGCGGGGGCTGTGCTATGATTCCCGGCGCGCCACGCCGGGGGCGCTGTTCGTCTGCCTGCCCGGGCAGCACGCGGACGGCCATGACTTTGCGGCCCGGGCGGCGGCTGCCGGGGCTGCGGGCATCGTCTGCGAGCGGCCCCTGCCGGACCTGCCCGCCGGGCTGCCGGTGGTCCAGGCGCCCCACAGCCGCCGGGCGCTGGCCCAACTGGCCCTGCGCTTTTACGGCGGACCGGCCCGCCGCATGACGATGGTCGGCATAACCGGCACCAAGGGCAAGACCACCACCGCCCACCTGCTGGCGGCGGTGCTGGCGGCCGCCGGGTACAAGGTGGGGCTGATCGGCACCAACGGCGCCGAGTGGCCGGGCTGCCGCCTGCCCCTGCGCCATACCACCCCCGAGAGCAGCGACCTGCAGGCCCTGCTGCGGCGCATGGCGGACGACGGATGCGACGCCTGCGTGATGGAAGTTTCCAGCCTGGGGCTGAAGATGGACCGGGTGTGGGGCATCCGCTACGATCTGGGCATTTTCACCAACCTTTCCCCCGACCACATCGGCCCCGGCGAGCACGCCTGCTTTGCGGAGTACCGCGCCTGGAAAAGCGTGTTGTTCCGCCGGTGCGCGGTGGGCGTGGTGAACGCCGACGACCCCCATACGCCGGAACTGCTGCGGCTGCATACCTGCCGGGTGGTGACCTACGGCATCGACCACCCCGCGGACTGGCGGGCCGAGGGGGATCTTGCCCCGTACCGCGCCCCAGGGCGGCTGGGTATGTGCTTCACCGCCGCCGGTCCCGGCTGGCCGCCCGCCCGTTACGAACTGCCCATGCCGGGGCGGTTCAGCGTCTGCAACGCCCTGGCCGCCCTGGCCGCCGCCGGGGTGCTGGACCTGCCCCGGGAGGCCGCCCGCCGGGGTCTGGCCGCGGCCGCCGTGGAGGGGCGGGTGGAGCCACTGCCGCTGGACGCCCCCTTCACCGTGGTGCTGGACTACGCCCACAACGCCGCGGCCGCCGAGTGCCTGCTGCGGGCGCTGCGGGCCTACCGTCCGTCCCGGCTGGTGGTGGTGTTCGGCTGCGGGGGCGGGCGCAGCCGGGTGCGGCGGTCCGGCATGGGGGAAGTCTGCGCCCGGTTAGCGGACTTTTGCATCCTGACCGAAGACAACAGCCGCGGCGAACCGCTGGAAGCCATCCTGGCCGACATCCGCGCCGGGATGGCCCGGGGCGGCCCCGGCACGCCTTTCGTCGAGATCCCCGACCGGCGGCAGGCCCTCTACTACGCCCTGGACCACGCCCAGCCCGGCGACATCCTGGCCGTGATCGGCAAAGGGCACGAGACGACGCTGGAGCGCGGCGGCCAGACGCTGCCCTTCTGCGAGCGGGAGATCATCGAAGCGTACATGGAACAGAAAAAAGCGCGCAGCCAATAAAAATGCGCCTTCCCGCCGCGGGGCAGGAAGGCACCCAGATTGTCGGAAAAGGTTAAAAATCCGTTGCCAGCGGCGGACATGTGCCGACGCTGGCAACACATACAGGGAAATTTTGCGGCAAATTGTGTAGGAGGCCATAGGCCGATTGCGCGATTTGCCGTAAAATTTTGTCGAAGGGGTTCCCAAAAGGGGAAACAGGAGCGTCAGGCTCCGCCGTGCGCGACTGTTGCCCCTTTTGGAGCTTGTCGAGTTTCTCGACAAGCTCTGCGCCTTCCCGCCGCGGGGCAGGAAGGCGTTTTCTGTTTTACCGGGCGCGCCCCTGCAAAAGCGCCAGTTCCTCCGCCGTCAGTTCCCGCCACTGGCCGGGAGCCAGGGCCGGGTCCAGCGCCACGCCGCCGATGGCCTGCCGGTGCAGGGCGTTGACCCCCGCGCCAAAAACGCCGAACATCCGCTTGATTTGGTGGTAGACCCCCTGCCGCAGCGTGACCCGCACCACGCAGGGGTCCGGGCCCGCAGGCTCCGCTTCGGCCGGGGCCAGCCGCTGGCCGTCCGCCAGGGTGACCCCCGCGGCAAAGCCCCGGCGCATGGCGTCGGTCAGCGGCGTGTCCAGCGTGACCAGGTATTCCTTCGCAACATGATGGGCGGGCGAAAGCAGGTCATGGGCCAGCGCGCCGTCGTCCGTCAGCAGCACAAAGCCGGTGCTGGTCTTGTCCAGCCGCCCGGCCGGGAACAGCGCGCGCCGGGGGTAGGCGGCGGCCACCAGATCCACCACGGTGGTGTCCCGTTTGTCCCGGCTGGCGCTGACTACGCCCTCGGGCTTGTTGAGCATCAGGTACACAAACTTCCGGTAGGTCCCGGCCAGCGGCGCGCCGTCCAGCAGGATGGCGGCGTCCTCGGGCACCTGGGTGTCCGCCTTGCGGCAGACCGCCCCTTCCACGGCCACCCGCCCCTTGGTGATGGCCTTGCGGCTCTCGCTGCGGGTCAGGCCGGTGCGCTCGGCCAGGCAGCGGTCCAGCCGCATCATGCGCCGTGCTCCTGGGTGATGGCCGCCGTTTTGCCCCGCACCGCGCGGATCAGGTCCGCCGGGGCGCACTCGATCTGTGTGCCGATGCGCCCGCCGGACACCAGCATCGCGGGCTGGGCCAGGCAGCTCTCGTCAAAGACCGTGACGTACTGCTTCTTCATGCCCAGCGGGCTGCAGCCGCCCCGGATGTACCCGGTGACCTTGTTGATGTCCGCCACATGGATCATCGCCACGCTCTTGACCCCGGCGGCCTTGGCGGCTTTTTTCAGATCCAGTTCCGCCAGCACCGGCACCACGAACACATAATAATTGCGGTCGGCCCCCTGGGTGACCAGCGTTTTGAATACCCGCGCCGGGTCCTGCCCGGTCAGCCGGGCCACCGTGGCGCCGTCCACCGCCTGGCCCTCCTCGTGCGGGTATTCGTGGGCCGTATAGGCGATCCTGGCGCGTTCCAGCATGCGCATGGCGTTGGTTTTTGCCTCTTTTGCCATCGTAGTTTCCCCCATTCCGTATTCGGCCTTTATTATAAGCCGGAGAAAAAAAATCCGCAAGAGGCCTTGACTTTAACGCTTTAAAGTGTTAGAATCCCGGTACAGATGTAGAACGAAAGACAGGAGTATTTGCTATGATCATCGTACTGAAGCAGCACGCCCCCGACGCCCAGGTGCAGGCTTTCTGCGCCGAACTGCGCGGCATGGGCTTTGAGATCAACGATTCTGTGGGCAGCGACACCCACATTCTGGGCCTGATCGGCGATACCAAGGCCCTGGCCGAAAGCTGGGTGCTGGCCAACCCGGTGGTGGAGACCTGCCGCCGGGTCAGCGAGCCTTACAAGAAAGCCAACCGCAAGTTCCACCCCGACGACACCGTGGTGGACGTGGGCGGGCACAGGATCGGCGGCGGCCACTTTGCCGTGATGGCCGGCCCCTGCAGCGTGGAAGGCCCCGAACAGATCACCGGCATCGCCCGCCGGGTGCAGGCGGCCGGGGCCGGCATCCTGCGCGGGGGCGCGTTCAAGCCCCGCACCAGCCCCTACAGCTTCCAGGGCCTGCGGGCGGAAGGGCTGGAACTGCTGCAGCAGGCCCGCGCCGCCACCGGCCAGCCCATCGTGACCGAGCTGATGAACAACGAGCACATCCCGCTGTTCGAGGAAGCCGGGGTGGATATGATCCAGATCGGCGCGCGGAACATGCAGAACTTTGAACTGCTGAAAGCCGTGGGGCGCCTGAAAGTGCCGGTGCTGCTCAAGCGGGGGCTTTCCTCCACGCTGGAAGAACTGGTCATGAGCGCCGAGTACATCATGGCCGAGGGCAACCCCAACGTGGTGCTCTGCGAGCGGGGCATCCGCACGTTCGAGCCCAGCATGCGCAACACGCTGGACATTTCCGCCGTGCCGATGCTGAAGAAAATGACCCACCTGCCGGTGGTGATCGACCCCAGCCACGCGGCGGGCATCGCCTTCATGGTGCAGCCGCTGGCCCAGGCTGCGGTGGCCGCCGGGGCGGACGGGCTGATGATCGAGGTGCACAACGACCCGGCCCGCGCCAAGAGCGACGGCGCCCAGAGCCTGACCCCCGACCAGTTCGACGCGCTGATGGCGGTGATCCGCCCCGAACTGGAGTTCTTTGGCAAGACGCTGAACTGAAAAACAAAAAAGGACGGCTGCGGCCGTCCTTTTTTGTCTGGTTTTTAAAGAGCGCGGCCGCCCTGCTCAGGCCGAGCAGGAGGCAAAAAAGATCGGGAACAGTTCCACGAGCAGGACCAGCAGTATGACCCAGCCCACCGAACGGTAGATCTTGCGCCTGGAATCCCGCCTGTTTTCCTGCTCCTTGCGGGCCGCATAGCTGCCCTTGGGGCGCTGCGGCGCACGTTTTTCCGGCGGGCAGGTGTAAAACGGCGTCTTGCCGGGGGTCTTGCGCACACGGTGCAGGACTTTTTCGCCGTTCACATCGTGGGTATGTACGCTTTCCCCTTCACTGCGGAGCGAATAGCGTTTTTCCGTAGCGTAAGGCATGCCGCAGTCCTGGCAACGCCCGTCGATGACATCGCCGCCGCAAAAGCTGCATTTCATAAAGGCCCTCCCTTTCTGTTCCCGTTTTCTGTTCCGAACTTTCTCTGTACCTGGTACTTTATTATTATACAGGATTCCGCCGCAAAAGAACAGAGCCTTTTCGCCTTTTTTCGGGCCCCGGCGGCGCGGGGCGCAAAATAAATATCCCCCGGCGGAGCCGGGGGTTTTGCACAGACGGGTGAAACCC